>Ga0164315_10001985_pt1 | contig 15555 bp, 12 predicted proteins | sample GuaBasSedimGuay6_FD_113737 | JGI IMG/M metagenome (GOLD analysis project Ga0164315, IMG submission 113737) | Subseafloor sediment microbial communities from Guaymas Basin, Gulf of California, Mexico - Guay6, Core 4569-2, 0-3 cm | ecosystem: Environmental > Aquatic > Marine > Hydrothermal vents...
ATTGATTTTTTTATAAACGCTAAAGACGCTAAAGAGACGCTAAAGACGCTAAAGATGAGCATCGAAAACTTCACATCTCTTGCGCCCTCTTGCGCCTCTTGCGCCTCTTGCGTTTTTTTTTAATAAACACTAAAGCCCACCAATATGAACCCTCAACTGATCAACCATCGGCGGCGGTAATCGATCTAAGCGGTGTTTCTCAAGTAAGGTAGATAACGCATCAGGATTATCAGTCGATAAATCACTCACATCGACTATCCAAACAGCCTCTTCCTTAACCAAGCTGACAATAATACCCAGCTTTGCCAAACCTATAGTTAAAGCTTCTGCCTCAGCTTGAGGATTAGACACCATCAATTCTTGAGCAACAAGAGACGATTTGGGTATCGCAATAATATTGGGTTCTGGCGTTGAAGTCAGGAATGGTTTAACAACTGGCATAATCACCAATAACAATACCACCGTGACGGCCACCGCCGGAAAGGGAAGCCTCAATTGCCATAAAGATTGAAATAACTCCGCTATTTTTTGCCAAATCGTTTTCAAATCCCGTCGCCATCCAGGCTCTAACCCCGTCGCTTTAAAAACATTCTTTAATATTTGTGGATTGGGTGGATTTCGGCGGGCTTCTAGCTCCATTCGCAAAGCTTGGGCCTCAAGGATAATTTCAGGATTCGCGTCTGGCACTGTTCTACCAGACAATATCGCCAACCAATCTTCTATTTCTTTCTCATCTTGAGTCTTCATCTCATCACCTATCATCGGTTGTGCTTTAGACAGTCTTCCACATAAGGTTTCAGTTTCTTGCGACATTGTGAGAAAAATTCTCTTGTTGCCCCATATGTCCTGTCAATTTTATCGGCTATCTCTTTTAAAGACCAACCTTCAAACATTAATGTCAGGATTGAGAAACATTGATCCGCATTATTCTCCTTTTTTTCAAACTTTTTCAATGCCTTAGCAAAACAATCCAAGAAAGCAACCTCTCTTTCGATGTCGATATCGCTAGGCACATTGTTCAGATCATCAACATCATCGCACATATCATCATCATTGTTTTGCTTGAAGGGTGTCGTCTCCTGACTTGAAAGAAGTTGCTTTTTCTCAATAAACCGACAACATTCATGCTTGCCAATGGTAAACAGATAAGCACTGATATTTTCAGGTGATGCTTTACGAACATGATTGATAAACCGAATAAAAGTCTCCTGCAAGATATCTTCAGCATCGTCATCAGACAGCCCCCTAAACCACTTCTTAAAAACGCCGCGTAATCGCCCCTCATACTGGTAGTAAAGATAGGTTGCCCCTTCCTGCTTACCCGCCCTGATATCATTGACAGCACTGTGATCATCCCATTGTTTTTTCATCACTTACTCCTCTAATATTTCCCACCTGCCTATCGCCTGAGGCGATTGACTTTTTCGCGTCATTTTCTGAACTGCTTGAGTCGTTTGTACAAACGCCTTTTTAAAATCAGCATATTGCCTAAATTGTTCGACAAATATAAAAGTGAAAAGGCCGCCTTTTTCAGGTATTTCTAAAGCGGTTTGCTTTTCATCAGCCGCCGCCAGCAATAACCCTTTGAGCGCATCCAAATTGCCCACCTCATTATTGATGAGCATCCTCTCATCGGCTTCAAGACGTGGTTCTTCAGTGCCCCACCATCCTATTTGTAAAAATTTAGACTGTGCATTCGCTAATAAAGCATTTGAACGGCTTGGCCCACCAAGCAACATCCCCGATGCAAAACAACTATCCATCACCGTCAACACACGATCAGATCGTAACTCATTGACTAACTTAACAAAATAATCATCTCGCAAACCATCCTCATCTTTAACTGGTGTTTTACAATGACTATCAAAAGTCACCAAAATCTCATCCCAACCATCTTTTTCATCGCCATCGTTATCCTTGATAAACGTGCCATGTCCAGAAAAATAAAGGATAACCAAATCATTCGCAGCGACATGTTCATTAAGGAATTGCAGAGCAGCCACCAGTTCGGATTTAAACACATTAGGCAATTCACAGACTTGCGAGTCAGGCATCCTAAAATGTTGTTGCATCGTTTGGCTAAAATTTTCCAAATCAGAAGACGTTTTAGTCAAGTTTCCCGTATTAGCCCCCATCGCCAACATAAAAACGGTATTTTGAGAACGTTGATCAGGGCTTAACGCGCTTGAAAAACATTCGCGGTTTGTAGGTAGGGGCGGAGGCATAGTGCATTTTCCCACAGGCCCACTTTTAAGCAACGCTGTTTGTTGACAGCCAAATATCAGGATGAGCAATAATCCCATTAAATAGAATTGGAGTAATTTTATCATGAGTAAAGCCTCTTAAAAATCAGCGTAAATCATGACAATCATGACAATCAGCGTTCTATCACGTTTTTTATTTTGAATTGTGAATTGTGAATTGTGAATTTATCTTATACAAAAGTTATCAGTTATCAATGATAGACTCATCCATTTTGAATAACCGCTTATTAAAAATAACGCTATATTTATCAAAAACTTAGAACCTTTTATTCAATTATTGGCTCAATAAATTGTCATTCGCCCTGACATTTTTGATTGAATCAGACTCTATAGCAATAACGAGCAAATAATTTTAATCAAAGCCCCAAGCTTTTCGATTGAATGGAGTCTATATCAGTACTTTGGCTCTGGGGAATGAACGGATGGATTTTTACATTATCATTAAAAATCATAGACTTATACTCTGTGGCCCTCTGTGGCCCTCTGTGATCTCTGTGTTGAAAAAAAAATCTGACCACTCCCCTGATCCCCTATACTCAACCACACATCAACACCAAAGGAGTACATTACCATGACACACAAACATCGATCAACGTGGTTTCTCAGCCGACTACTGGCTATCATATTTCTATTAGGCGCGATGCCCACTTGGGCCCAGCCCACGATCCCCCAAGACTTACTCGACATGATCGCAGAACAAGGATCCGCGCGCGTTATCGTTGGCTTAGATGTGCCTTGGCAACCAGAAGGTTTATTAAATCAGCGTCAGGTTGCCGCACAAAGACGTGATTTAACGGCTACCCAATCCCAATTCGTCGAAACGTTGAGCCAAGACTTAGCGGATGATGGCCTGATTGATTCGCCTCATTCTCCAGACGGTACACCCACCGTTAAGGCCGCGCGGACTTTTGAAACCGTGCCTTATCTTGTCTTTGAAGTCAACAGCATCACGTTGCCTTATGTGCAAAACACCCCAAAGGCGAAAACCCTGCAATTAAGTGTGCCAGATGAACCCACGATGAGTGACAGTCTGCCCTTAATCGGCGCGGATAAAGCTTGGGACAGTGGCCACACTGGCGCAGGGCAAGCGATTGCGATTATCGATACGGGCGTTGACAAGACGCATACGGCTTTTGCCCCGGCGAGAATCATTACCGAGGCCTGTTTTTCTGTCACGCATTGTCCAAATGGTAAGCCAGAGCAAACCAGCGAGCTTGGCGCTGCCCAACCTTGTGAATTTGATCCAGAAGGCTGTGGGCATGGAACGCATGTTGCGGGTATTGCGGCGGGCACGGCACCCGATGCTCAGATTATAGCGGTACAAGCGGCTTCTGAATTTTTTGGCAAAGCCAGCTTTTACAGAGATGATCAAATCGCCGCATTAGATTGGCTGCACACAAACCGTGAGAGTTTTGGGGTGCCCTTAGCGGCTATCAATATGAGTGTTGGGGGCAAAAAATCTCATTCGCAGCCGTGCGATGATGATCCCAGAACCAAAATCATCCAGAACCTAGAATCGGTGGGTATCGCAACCATCATTTCTGCCGGTAATAACGGTTATCCCGACGGAATCAGCGCACCGGCTTGTATTTCTAAAGCAATCAGTGTCGGCGCGACGGATAAAACAGGGCAACTTTGGCCGCAATCAAACCGTGCTGACTTCCTTGACTTGTTAGCGCCCGGCGTTGGGATTGAATCAGCCTTGCCAGGTGATTTAACGGCCGCGAAGGAGGGTACGTCTATGGCAGCCCCGCATGTCGCGGGTGCCTGGGCAATCATGAAGGCCCACAATCCACAAGCCAGTGTTGCTGAAGTTTTGGCTATGCTCAAAGAAACGGGGCAAGAGGTTGAAGGGATGCCGCGTATTCAGATTGATGCTGCGTTGCCACAGGTACACGCTCCTCAAGGTTTGAATGATGGGTTAGTCGCCTATTATACTTGTGATGGAAATGCCAATGATGCTAGTGGGAATGGGAATCATGGTACTGTCAATGGTACAATTGAGTACGTTGAAGGTTATATAGGTGAAGCTGCAAGATTCCGAAAAGGTTATGGTTTTATTAGGGTGCCAAATCCTACACAACTTTTTGATACTCAATATACTATTAGTGGATGGCTGTTTTCAGAAGGAAAAGGCGGTTCAGTGATTAACAAGTATAAATGGGGAGTACCGGGAGGTGGAAAAGGGTTTGGCTTAACTTCTACTACAGAAGATCTTAGTGGTTTAGCTTCTAGTGGTAGTACTTTTTTTACTGCTGCTCTCTTTAATGAAGGGTGGAATCCTTCAAAGTACCCTAAATATACTATGCAAGTAGGTGAGTTCAAACACCTCACTGCTGTGTATGATACAGGCAATATGAAGCTTTATATTGATGGTATTCTTGAATCTGAAAAAAGTATTCAACACAGTAACTCTTTGGATAATCCTTACGACATCTTGATAGGTACTTATGTACCCCCATCTCAAACATTTGAAGGATTAGTTGATGAACTCCGTATTTACAACCGTGCCCTATCCGAGTCTGAAATCAAGCAACTTTACGAACTTGATTCTGAGGCAACTTTAACCCTCACCAAAACCGGCGAAGGCGAAATCACCAGCACTGACAACAGCATCAACTGTGGTGAAACCTGCGAAGCTGACTACGAAGTTGAGAGTACCGTTACCTTGACAGCTACCCCGGCTACTGGCTATAGCTTTACGGGTTGGAGTGGCGATTGCGCTGGCGCGTCTCCAACCACTATCGTGACTATGGATGCGGCTAAAAGTTGCACGGCGCACTTTGACAAGTCATCAGGGCTAAAGACGATTACTGTCAACAAAGAGGGCAAAGGTAAAGGCTCCGTGAAAATCGATATCAGAGCAGAAGACAGAATGCACCTATGCAAAACGGACTGCTCTGAAATGACTCAGCCTATCTTCACCGCTAACGAAATCGTCTTGACGGCTACCCCAGCAAAAGGCTTTATTTTAAAACAGTGGGCGGGCGATTGCAGTGGCACAGACAATCAGATTACCGTTCCCATGACGGCTTCCAAAACCTGTACCGCCGATTTTGATTTGGATCCCAATGCTGAAATGTATGCCCTGACGGTTAATAAGGAGGGAAGTCAGGGTAGGCTAGTCGCCAAAGGCGGCATTGATTGTGGCGAAAATTGCACGGCCTATTACCCAGGCGGGCAAAAGGTGCGTTTGGAGGCCCGCTTCAATGAAGCCGATACGCTATTTCTGGGTTGGAAAGGGGATTGCAGTGGTTTTCAAAACCAGGTGTATGTCACAATGGATGCCGATAAATCCTGTAGCGCCAGCTTCAAACCTTATAATCCTGCTGAGGAATTCGCCCTGAACGTCAATAATGGTGGTGACGGGCTCGGTACGATCACTGAAAGAGTCAAAGGTGACAACACCAGTTTTTCTTGTAGAGGCAAAGCCGGTTGCAAACAAAGCCAACATCAGTACGCCTCCGGTAGCCAAGTGCTCTTGTCAGCCATTCCAGAGACGGGTTTTGAATTTACCGGCGGCAGTGGAGATTGCGCGTGGGAAAGTGATACCGATAACAACGGCCGCCTAAGGGGTACAGCCACAGTGATCATGGATCAAGCCAAAACGTGTACCGCAGAGTTTGGTTTAAAAGCCGATCTCACATGGCACAAACTCACGTTCTATACCGCCGGCACGGGCAACGGCTCAGTCAACAATCCCGCTCGCATAGACTGTGGCAACCAATGTACCGCCGATTATTATGAAGCGGGTAAGACATTTTGGCTAAAAGCGGAACCAACAGCCTTATCTCAATTCATGGGATGGAGTGGCGACTGCGAAGGCAAAGGGAGTAGCCAGAAAATCACCCTAGATCAAGACAAGACTTGCATAGCGCAATTCAAAAGTGATTTTGAAATCTTGGCAGATGAGATGGTAGAAGCCTTCTACGCCACCGCGACATCAAGTGACGGCACACCGATAGGCGACATTTACCCACAGCCCGAAAATCAGGCGCGTTTGAAAGAAGCCTTTTGGGTAACGATAACGGCTATCCTGCAAACGGATCAAAGCCTGATTCTGAGCAACGAGCAAAATTGGCCAACGCAATTTGATGGCATTAATTGGTTGCCTAGTGATAGCAGTACCCAGTATACGGACAGCGTGCAAGTCGTGGCTAAGCAATTCGTTGGGATTGAAGTCGAGTTGCTAGATCAAAATGGCAGTACAGAAAAAATGGGTATTGTTATTTATTATGGTGAGGAAGCGCCAATCATTGATGACGGTGTTTGGAGTAGACGTATTGTCAGAGTTGCCATATTCTCGCGTTACGCATTTCGGCGTTGGTAATTTTATATAATAAACGCTAAAGGCGCTAAAGGCGCTAAAGACGCTAAAGAGGCACGGTATAAGCACTCTTAGCGTCTCTTGCGTCTCTCTTGCGTCTCTTGCGTTTGAAAATATAATTGACATTTATGCCTAGACAATATATTTTTGTTTGGGCATTTTTTTTGTCTGCAAAATAAATTTGGAACGAAAATCGGGCCTATGCAAAATAAATTTGGAACGAAAAAAGACTTATCCCTTATTATAACAAATCCTTGTAGTTATATAATGTCAGCCGCTTAATAAGGAGTCTTCATAATGAGCGAGTTAATAGAATTTGAAGAGGAAGTGCTTGAAGAGGAAAATAGAGACATGCCTTCAAAGAAACATAGCCGTGCTCAAACGAATTTAACGGTTTTATTTGGCAACGATAACCGGTTCACGACTTTTGTTGAATTAAGTTTAGATGCCACTTCAATCGACTTAAGCCAATTTGGACTGAAGGCTAAAGACGAATTGATACCCGATGTCTGTGTTTATATTGAATCGCCCGATGAACTTGATGATGATGAACTTGAAGATGATGAAGTGCGGGTTAAAAAAATGCCCGATTTGGCTATCGAAGTACTCTCACCAAGACAAGCGATTAGCGATTTATTATCTAAAATCAAAGCTTATTTTTCGCTAGGGGTAAAATCGTGTTGGTTAGTGATGCCTTCCATTCGAGTGATAAAGCTTTATTCACAAACGGAATCAATAATCGTAAGTAAAACGGTTGGCATGGAAAATGGTGAAATCATTGATGAAATCATGGATATTCGTTTTTCTATTGAGAAAGTGTTCAGGAGAGCGATAGTTTAAAAGATGACGATCTGAAAAAGACAGAAGGCCAGTCCCCAAGGGCGTTAATTATGGAACTCTCACCAGAATATTACGAATGGGAAAAAGAGAGTATCGAAAAGGGCATGCAAAAAATGTATCGCCTGTCTTTGGAAAGCTTGCTCAAAATCCGTTTTGGGCAAATTGACGAGGCACTGGCCTCAATCATTGAGTCATTACTACAACTGCCGGTAGACGAATCATCACGTTTGATATTGCAATCCTCGCGTGAAGAATTGTTGGCTAAGTTTGTGGCTTAAGAAATGGAAAAGAAATAACGCAAGAGACGCAAGAGACGCAAGAGACGCAAAGATTTGATTTCTATCAAAATATTTTGAGCATCTTTAGCGTCTTTAGCGTCTTTAGCGTTTAGATCGAAAATAAATTTTGAACGAAAATCGGGCCTTCAAGAAATAAAAAAACGACATCAATTATGATTACGCACTTTGGTTTACAAAACTTTAAAGCTATTAAACATTACCAAGAGTTAGAAATTCGCCCAGTGACGGTGTTGATGGGCGAAAACGCCAGTGGCAAGTCTTCTTTATTGCAGGCGATTTCCTTGCTGACTGTCAATCAAATGTATGGCAACGATATTCGTCGGATTAAATACAGTAACCCGTTTTCAAATCTGGGTGATGGTGATACTTTTAAAAATCATTTGGAAAAATTAGTCCTTAAATTTGGACTCCAAGATGGAGCGATTAGCACTGAAATTACCTTAGAATATCAGGATGATGCCAACGATTGGGCCTATGGTTTACTCGACAAAATCAACATTGTGCGTGAAAATCATTTCAATGCCATCATCCACTATGCCCCAGCCGAAGCGCATTATCAAATCAAATTAGCATCCTTAAATCTTCAGGATAATCAATTTAAATGGCTCAACGCCGTTTATCAGGATATCACTATCAATACTAACCTCAAATTAGTTGAAGGTTTTAGTTGCCCGACACAAACCGAGCATCATTTAAAAGCCATTTCTGAATTGGGGGCACTCATCCTCAACCCCCTGAATTTGTTAATGACTCATTTAACGGCAGTGCGTCATTTGGGCAATATCAAGGAAGTGAAATCATCCTATGATTATCCCAAGGATTATGTAGGCTATTTTGGGGAAAGTTATCAAGAAGTGGCTAAGCATCTCAAAAATACGCGCTTTCTTCGTCAAGCGGTGAGAGATATTTTTGACTATGAAATCAATGGGATAGAAAAAGAGACAGGCAACATTCTCCTCACTCTGGCTGATAAAGCTTTAAAACTGTCACTATTTGGTAGTTCCATTTCAAGCACCATGCCCCTATTAACACAACTGGCTAAAATCAGAGAAAACAGTGATTATATGTTGACGATGGTTGAAGAACCAGAAATCAATTTGCACCCCCAATCTCAAGCCAGAATCGCAACGTATTTATTTGCCAAGCGAAAATCTAAAAAACACTTTGTGGTGGTTGAAACGCATAGTGATCACATTGTTAATAAATTAAGGCATTTAGTGTTAGAGAAACGATTACCGGCTAAAGATATCGTACTGTATTATAAGGAAAGAGCCAGTGAGGCTTTTCATAAGATCACATTAGATAGCAAAGGCGGTTTTATTACTCAAGCCTATCAAAATCAGTTTCCTAAAGGTTTTTTTGATGCAACCTTATCAGAAGTAATGGCGTTAAATCTGCATGGCTAATATTGCTGTCTCAACAGGCGTTTTGGAACAAGTGCTAAAATATCAGTGCAGTCAAGAAGATAAAGCATTGGCTCCACTGATTTTTAAACGCTTGAGTTGTCCCTTTTTGGTGAGAAAAAAGCAATTAGAAGAATTGCAATATGATGCAGCTTTTATAAAACAATTAGCGACTCATCATGCCCTGTTAACCTTAATTGATGTTGATACGATTTTAGAACAGGTTAATAAAAGTCGGTTCAAACTCCTTTTAAGCATTGGCGATGTAGAAGATACGGGTGAATTTACGATCATTGATGCCAGAAAGCCGTCGGGATTAGATGTCGCCTATTTTGAGACATTTTATTCTGGACAAGATAGGCAGAAAGCGATTTTGCATATCAAAGCCTTGTTGTCAGATAAACAAAATATTGAAATTTACGATCCCTATTTAGTTGAAAAATTCAATAAAGTCAATACTATTTTGCTGAATATTTTGCATCAACAGGCTCATGTTTTTCTTTATTCAAATTTCAGTACAGAAAAAGAAAAACGGCAAATAGCGAGTCATATTCGGCCTCATGTCCAAAAAATTAAATGTTTTCAATATGATGGCTATCATATGCACGATAGGTATATCAAGGCCAATAATAGAAAAGGAACGACGGATTTAGAAGTGATGCTCAGTAGTGGATTTGCCTATCTAGCTGATACTGATAAGGATATAACCTATATGGTAAAAGATTTGAGTTAAAATTCCCTTGTAAAGTTGTCGCTCCTTGCGTCTTTGCGTCTTTGCGTGAGTTTTTTTTCAACACTGAGTCCACAGAGGGCCACAGAGGTACACAGAGGTTTAACTCAATAGCTCTCTGTGAAACTCTGTGTTACTCTGTGTTCTCTGTGTTGCATTAAAAATGCAAAATCCACCAAATCGTCACTCTTTTCAACAGAGTATAATCCAAAGAGGCACCCCCAAATGAAAAACGCTCTATTCATCCCCATCATTTTGATTTGCCCTTTACCCCTCCAGGCTGAAGTCATCACCGATGGCACACTGGGAACAGCTACCTCATTACCCGGCCCGGATTATCTGATTGAGGATTCATTAGGCCAACAATTTGGCAGCAATTTGTTCCACAGCTTGCAAACGTTTAACCTGAAATCGGGTGAAAGTGCCACATTTACGGGGCCTGATTCCATAGCCAATATTTTAACCCGCGTAACCGGCGGTAAACGTTCCTTTCTTGATGGCACGATTCGTTCTCAGATACCGGATGCTCATTTCTATTTACTCAACCCCAATGGCATTCTATTTGGTGAAAATGCGAGTTTGGATATTGCGGGTTCCTTTCATGCCAGTACGGCCGATTATGTGCGTTTAGGTGAAAACGGCCGTTTTTCGGCCCGTCATCCTAATCAATCCCTATTGACTGTCGCGCCACCAGAGGCCTTTGGTTTTTGGGAACCGCCTAATGCGATTCGCGTTGAAGGCAGTTATTTGCAAGTGCCAATAACCCAAACCTTATCTCTCATCAGTGGTGATATACACATCACCGATGGCGACTCAAAAGCAGCTACTTTATATGCGCCTGATGGACGAATTAACCTGATTGCAGTCGCGTCTACGAGTGAAGTGATGCCTACAGACACTGAGTTCGCTACTTTTGAAAAACTGGGCAAGATAAGTTTATCGCACGCTTTCGGAAAACGTCGAGTTAATGAGCATTTGCCAGAAATATATGGTGAACTCAAACACGCTAACGTTGATGTGAGTGGTGAAGGTGGCGGGCAAATCGTGATGCGTGCGGGTGAGTTTTCGATGAGAAACAGTTCGCTATTTGCTGATACTTATGGCGATAAAAACAATGCGGCTATTGATCTCTTTATTGATGGTGAAATACACTTGATTGACGGTAGCAAAATCGCCATGAACAACGTTGATGGCAATAGTCATCAGGGTGATTTAAAAATCATAGCCACGCAAGCCCTGAAATTCAGTGGATTCCTCAATGTCGAACCCTTTGATGAACCGATAAGTGCCATAACGACTGCCAACATTTATAGTTCTGGAAAAGGCGCAGACATTCATATTCTGGCCCCTCAAATAGACATCGCGCCCGGTATCATACAAACGTCTACTTTAAGTGATGCCGAAGCGGGCAATATTAAAATAGACGCACAACAAGTCAAACTGCAAGGAATCATGCAGAACGAGGTTTTTCCAGCAAGTATTAATACCGGTACTGCGGGTAGCGGGAAAGCGGGCAATATCACCATAAATGCTAAAAATATCATAGACTTATCCCATTTAAGTAGTCTTTCTGCATCAACAGCGGAAGGTTCAAGCGGTGCAGCGGGCAACATTCGTTTAAGCACTCAACACTTGAGATTAAATGATGCTGGAGAAATCAGTTCATTCAGCTATGGTTATGGTGATGCTGGAAGCATTGACATTACGGCGAATACGGCCTCACTCAGCCATAATGGTAATATTGTGACAGAAGCTTTTAATGCCAGTGGTGGAGAAATTCATTTGCAAATCAATGATCGGTTTTCTATGGTTAAAAGTGTGATCACGACGGAAGTGCAAGGTGATGAAACCGATGATCATGCGGGCGATATTACCCTCAATAATCCGGCATTGTTTACGCTGAATCAAAGTGAAATATTCGCTAAAGCGAATGTCGGTAACGGTGGCAATATCAATATTATCGCTGACAACTTTATCCCATCCAGTGACAGTCTTTTAGATGCCTCTTCCAAATTAGGCATAGATGGTGAAGTACACATCACGGCTGGCGAAGAAAACTTCAGCAATAGCTTAGTCATATTAACCAAAACCCTAGTCGATGCTTCCAGCTTGCTCGCAAAAAGCTGTGTCGAAGCGGCCAGAGATGAAAGCCATTTTGTAGTAGCCGACTCTCTTTCCGATGCCGATATAGAGGATATGTTAAAAAAACCCCAACCCTCTTCTTTCAAAAAAGGGCTGAGAAAAGCGGAAATATTAGCCATTTATCAATCCCTGCAAGAGCAATTAGCAACCACCAGCAGCACCCATCAGTCGGCAATACTCGGACAATTAGCAGCATTGTACGCTTATGAACGCCGTTATTCAGAAGCATTACAACTCAATGATCAAGCATTAAGAGCACTCAAATTGTTAAACGCGCCTTACTGGCGTTATAAATTGCAATGGCAACGTGGCCGTTTATTTCAGGCTTTAGGTGAACACCACAGTGCGATTATCGCCTATCAAGCCGCCATCCGAAAACTGACAACTATCCGCCATCATCTCACCCAAATCTACCGTGAACGCTATCCCAACGGCGAACGCTCCGAGTTCAGGGAAGTGCTTAAACCCCTGTTCACAGAATTAGTCGGATTACTCTTGCAACAGTCAGAAGGGCTGCAAACGGCAAAAAACGAGTGGCTTAAAACGGCCTTGCAAACGATGGATCAACTCAAAACCGCAGAATTGCAAGATTATTTTCAAGACGATTGCACTAAACCCACTATGGATTTGGAGCAAGTTGATCCATTGCACACTGCTATCATTTACCCCATTTTCCTACCCAACCGGGTAGAACTCTTGATCAGTTTACCCCAAGCACAACGATTCCATAAAACAGTTCCCGCTACTCCCAAGCAATTAACCAAAACAATCAATACCTTAGCCACTCAACTGAACTGTCAAACTTGTCCAGAAGATCACAGCTATCGTGCTTCGGCCCAAAAACTCTATGATTGGTTAATTCGTCCCCTTGAACCGGCATTATCAAACGACATTCACACCTTAGTTTTCGTGCCGGATGGCCCGCTATATTCAATCCCAATGGCCGTGCTACATGATGGCCAGCAGTTCTTGATTGAGAAATATGCCCTAGCGATCACGCCCAATATGAGCATCACTCAGCCAACAACTCAGACTTTTTCTCCAAAACTGTTATACAGTGCCTTAACGGCATCCAACCACCCCGATTTTGCACCCATCCAGCAATACGTCACCCCAATGCAATATGAGTTTGAGAAAACTTTTGGCCCCATCACCACCCTGAAAGGCCAAAACTTTATTCGCAAAAACCTTGAACAAGCATTGCATAGCCCTCACAGCATCATCCATGTTTTCTCCCATGCCCATTTTTCCCCTCAACTAAGTGACACCTTCATTGTGACTTACAACGAAAAACTGAACATGAATCAATTAGAAAAACTGATTTCCCCCATGCAACACAACCAAGTGCCTCTTGAATTGCTCGCATTGAGTGCCTGTCAAACCGCTACAGGAGATGAACGAGCCGCGTTAGGCCTCGCTGGCGTGGCCTACAAAGCCGGAGCGCGTAGTGCTATCGGCACATTATGGCCCGTCAGAGAAGACGTGGCTTATTATCTGTTCAAAAGCTTTTATCAAGAATTGATAGAGAAACAGCAACCCAAAGCCCAAGCCATGCAACAAGCCCAACTCCGGTTATTAAACCGATATCGCCGTTGGCAACACCCCCGTTATTGGTCAGCGTTTTTGTTGATTGGGGATTGGTTGTGACGTTTTGCTTTCAATGATGAAAAATTGATATTGGCCGTTGAGTTGAGTTTGGATAGGTGCGATTGTCGTGATGTGGGAGTTGTCGGGCATAAAAAAAGCCTCAAAACTTTACCGTTTTGAGGCTATTGCAGATAATTTCAAAGGGCAACCACAAGGGATTGCCCCTACAAACTATTAATTCAAATACCTGAAAATTTATGGTTCAGTACTTGATACGCTTCAAAGTTTGGTCTGAATCTGGCCCGCTATTTATTTAATTGTCCAAGCTTGGGCTTTGATGAACCAAGGATCGCTTCCCTGACGACAGGTATACTGCTGAACTAACACATGGTTGTTAGTACTGCCACTTGGTATATCCAAACATTTACCACTAGCAACACTTCTGATTTGGAGTTTTCCCCCTACCGGGTTGATATCCCACAATTGAGCAAAAACTAACACATCCGACGAATTACGACATTGATACTGCTGAATTTTCACCTTATTGTCCACACTCAAGTTTGGTACGTCCAAACATTTCCCAGTCCTGACATTCCGGAATTGGGTATGGCCCCTTATTGGGGTGAGTTCCCATTGTTGGATGTTTCTGAGAGGATCGCCGGCCGACCACCGACATGTGTACTGCTGAATTTTCACATGGTCCGCTGTATTACCACTAGGTACGTCCAGACACTTTTTAGTGCCGACATTTTCAATCTGCTTGATATCTGTTGCATTAGCAGAAGGAATAAAGGCGATAGCAGCACAAAGTCCAGCAATTGGAGCCCACTGAATCAAACGCATAATGTTGTTCCTCATTAGGAAAGGATTACACCAAAAAATAAAAAACCACTCTTAAAAAGCGGTTTTCATGATACTCAATGAATCAAGTTTTTTGTAAGATGTTGATTTAACAGGAAATATTATCTACCTCACACTCATTTCCTTAAAAATCAAAAATTGGCATTATCTAAAATACTCATTCTGCTTGCAAAGCCAAATAACATCAAAAACTTGAACATTGAATTTTAATAAAAGAAATCCACCGCTAAAATTTATAAAAGACTCAAGCAATTTACAATAATAAATAACAAAATAGCACTATTTAATTTGTAGGTAATCCTCAAATAAGTATTGAAAGCAATTGTTATGTTTTCAAAACAATTCTGTATTTTAGAATTTGATGAGCCTAGTAGGATTTGAAGAGACGATCAGTCGATTATAAGTTGATGGCTCTAACCAACTGAGCTACAGGCCCAGGGGATAGTGTGACTATTCCAACAACGGGAGCCTATTTTATCATGCTTGTTAGAATAAAACAAGACATGATTATGAATCAATGCTTATCACCTATCAATTTTCAAATAACCGTTTTATAAATAATGCACGTTTACAGGGCCGCCATAGGCTCATATTTGGACTCCTGATTAAGGTTATATTGAAACAAGACGGGTATTGGGTGTCCCAACTTCAATCCAAGTAGCACCCATTCTTCAAGTGTCGATTGAAGTTCATTTTCACATTGCTTGAGTGTTTTTCCAAAGGCAATAACCCCTTTACAAAGGGGGATAGTCCCACAAAATGTGCCATCATCAAGCTTGTCATATTCCGCCTCGGCTAACGCGCTTTCAATATAGCCTGTCAAAATAAATTCTGGTTTCATTGAGTTCCTAATTTTTGATAGCCAGTACAATGTTTCACTAGTCTATTATAGATGTTAATACCAGTAAAACTCAAAACGGGCATGAACAGTGTTTCACGCTAAAGTTTCGCTTCGCGAAACTTTAGCGTGAGCCGAAGGCCAGCGAAGCTAAATGTTCATTTTTATAGTTTTGTTCACAAATTCAGACGTTCATAGTTTTATAGTTGGCCTTGGGCAACTTGGGCAACTTATAAACTGATTTTCAGGCAAAAGTTTTGCGCG
>Ga0164315_10001986_pt1 | contig 15554 bp, 13 predicted proteins | sample GuaBasSedimGuay6_FD_113737 | JGI IMG/M metagenome (GOLD analysis project Ga0164315, IMG submission 113737) | Subseafloor sediment microbial communities from Guaymas Basin, Gulf of California, Mexico - Guay6, Core 4569-2, 0-3 cm | ecosystem: Environmental > Aquatic > Marine > Hydrothermal vents...
ATCCAGCAGCAGGCGGTCGCCCTCGGGACTGACCAGCACCCGGGTGAAGAACAGGGGGTGATTCGCCGCTCCGAAAGGGTGGGGGAATGTTCTGCCGTAGCCTTTCAGATCCACTTCATAGGGGCGGTCGTCCTGGTGGCCTAACACATAGCGGGCGGGATCCAGCAGTAACTGCCACTGTTTGTCGGCCAACTGTGCGGCTTTGTCCTGGCCATTCCAGTCATTCACCCAGTTCGGGTACTTATCCATATAGTAGCCACTGCTCTGGAAATCGCCGTTATTGGTGGAATACCAGTAGGCGGTGCCGGTTTTTCCCGCCATGGCCACGGCACTGCGGTCCTTGCCTGATATACCGAAGATTTTTGCCTTGCCGGCGGTGGCAATCTTCAGGGTATCGCTGAAGGTAGGGGCGAGAATGCCTCTGGGGGAGCGTCCGGAGGAGCGGGCCCTTTTCTGGGCGGGATCCACCTGGGCACCCTTTGCACTGTGCTCGCGGGTGGGAAGCAGTGGCGCATCCGCGTCCTCGATGTTATAGCCCAGTTCGCCACTGTCCGCGTGATACCAGACATTGCCGATCATGCCGTGTACGGATGGAGTGGCGCCGGTGGCTAGCGTGGTGTGACCGACAATGGTCTCGGTGTTGGCATGCAGGTAGTGGGCGTTGGTATAAACCACGCCTTTGTTGCGCAGGTAATTAAAGCCGTCCGTGCCAAAGTTGTCGGCATAGCGATCCAGCAGGTCGCCGCGCAGGCCGTCTATGGTGATCTGTAGCACCAGGCGCGGTTGACCTGCCATGGCTTGGGTGCAGAGCAGGCAACATGCGATTGTGGCGAAAGTGATTTTTTTCAAGTGCGGGCCCCGAAAGCTTTTCGTACTGTAGGAATTGGAGCTTCTCTGTCGGGCGTGGCCAGTTATTTTGAGGGCTTGCCCCCGCCTTCGACCATTCACCCGCCAGCCACTCACCCACCAGCCACATCCCTGTCAGGACCAATTAGCATATCGGCCCTTTGGTTTCCGTCAGTCGTTACAAAGAATTTCCATAACCTGCTTGGCCACTTCCACTTCCTCGGGGGTTGTTGCTGCAAACAGTTTTTGTTTGGCGGCGTCGCATTGAGTGGCGTCTTCCTGTAACTCTTCCTCGACCTGTGACATCACTTCTTTGGGCGCCGGTCGGCACATGGCCGGGTCTTTGCGGCGGACATTCGCATTCTTGCCGGTCTCTTCGACAATGACGCAATCGCCAATGCGGATTTCCGTTTGGTCGGTGATTACCTGAATGGCACTGCCAGCACTGGTACGGACAGTGTATTGGATAGCTGTATTATTTCCTTGCGCCCTTTTAGTGCCACCACCGCCCAGGGCGGCACCGCCCAGGGCGGCAGCAGCCTGCGTACCGCTGGACTTGTTGCGCGCCAGGCCCCAGCCCACGGCGCCGCCAATTAAAGCGTTCCTGCCAGTATTGGATTTTAACTGCACTTGTTGCGCGTGTTCAACGATCCCAATAGTCACCCTGGCACTGTCTCCTGTCCTTTGAGCAAATGCGCTGGTGCAGGCTCCCAGCAGGGAAAGGGAAACTGCGATAATAGTGGTGTAGCGCCGGAAAACTGTCCAGTTATACATAATCTCTAATCCTCATAATCAATGGGTTCGGTGCACGCCGCTATGTATACCATACTGGCGATCTTTTGTGGTACACCTCGGGTGCTGAAATTAGTATATGAACCGCAATCCGATACCCGCACCCCAATTGAAAGAGCGATCATCACTGATGCCCTTGTCTCCGTTGTCGAAGCTCTTGATCCACTCCAGCCCAAACGGCGGTGCGGTAGGGCGTGTCGCCCCACTTGCCTTCCTTCGGGAAATAAATGCCCTTTAAGTGAAAGGTCTGCCAGTCCTGCTCACTCTTTCCGCGCAGATCGAAATACTGTCCCCGGAATTCTGGCTTACATCCCCGGCGTTTTCATCATGTAGAGAAACTCTTCCACCGCCGCTTTTGATTCCGGCCGTAAGTTGTCGATGCCGGCATAGGGCATGCCGGTGGCGGGCGGAGCGTCCGGGTACTTGGCCTTGCGGCCCATGTGTCGCTTGACCATGCGAATGAATTTTGCCCCGCCCCAGGCGCCGACTTCGGTGGATACCGGCCACTCCTCGCGGGTATCCCGGAACAAGTCGTAGAAATTCGCCAGAATGGCGTTCTCCATGCCGGCCGACAAGTCCAGCTTATACTGTTCCTTGACCACCGCTTCGAGTTTGTTGATGTTGTAAAGAAACACGTAGTCGCGGCGACTATAGGTATCGCCATTCAGCAGCAGGGAGGTCTGGTCGACGCCGTCAATGACTCGATCAGTCGGAATTTCATCCGTGCCATCACCCAGGCGAGCTATGGTTGTGAACAGGTCGGTAACATGGATAATGTCGCCCGCAACTGAATCGGCCTCGATCATGCCGGGCCAGCGTACAAAGGCATCCACGCGAACACCGCCCTCCTTGGTGGAGCCCTTGCCGCCTTTGTAAACCATGGGCGTGTAGCCTGATCCGGGCGAGTACTTGGTGAAGTGGCCGTTGTCGCCCATGATGATGACCAGGGTGTTGTCCGCGATGCCGAGCTTATCCATCTCGGCCATCAGGTCGCCGACCCATTGATCGACAAGCTTCATCTTCTCCACGTAGACACCACCATTGGGAGTGGTGTACTGGTCGGTAGTGGTGCGCGGACCGGTGAGTGGGTACAGCGGCCAGTATTGCAGGAAGAACGGTTTGTCGGCCTTGGCCAGCTTGCGCAACTGCTCCATGGCCTGGTCCTGGTAGCGCACGTTCATGGCGTGATACTTGGCCTCGGTCCAGCGCTCACCGGGCTTCATATGCACCTCACGCACGTTCTCGCCACGCTTGCCCTCAACTCCGGTGACCATGGATGAGGCATCTGTGCGCAGCCATTCATCCAGCGTGTAGCGATCATCGTAGTTGTTTTTGCCTATGCCTATGCTGATTTCCTCGTCGGCGGCGTCATCATGGTAAATGGTCAGTTGGCCCTGCTGGTGAATAGGGAAGGCCGCGTAGTCAAAGCCCTGCATAGTGGGCCAGGCTTCCCGGATGTCTCCCATATGCCATTTACCGATATGTACCGTGTTATAGCCGTTGTCAGAAAGGATTTCGGCCAGCGTCACCTCTTCATCGGCAAGCCCGAAGCCTGAGATGTCCACCGCCGTATTGCCCATACCATTGCGGAACGGATGGCGACCCGTCATAAACGCAACCCGGGTGGGCGTACAGGAGGGCTCGGTATACATCCGGGCCAGGCGCATGCCATCGCGGGCGAACTCGTTGATATTGGGGGTCTTGTAACCGCGGATCGCATTCAGTGTTTTGCTGCCCAGATCTCCAAAGCCGATGTCATCGATCAGTATGTAGAAAATATTAGGTGGCTTGCCGCCATTTTTCTTGCGAAATTCGGCCAGGCGCTTGTCCAGGTCTTTGTCCTCGACTGACCAGCGCTCGCCGTTTTGTTTTTCCAGGACATAATATTCTGCGTCGTGGACTATGTTGGCGGCACTAAGCGGCGCAACAGTCAGTATTAGTCCTAAAACAAGCAAAACGTTGATTATCGATCTCATGGCTTTCTCCTGCTGATTTATCAATATTGTCTTATATAGTAGACGCAAGTGGTTCCAGCACATGTTCCACAAAGGCATTGCGGCGTTTTTCTGACACGCCATCGAACACCATTTTGGCCAGGAATGCGGAAGAGGCCAGGATCATGCGGGCCCGGTCCTGGATATCTTCCTCAGCCCCGCCGCTTCCTGTTCCTTCCGTAATCATTTTGCCGAGGGCGTCGATGACCCGTGTCTCGAATTTCTGGTATTGCGCGCGCACTTCCGGTGAGAAGTGCATGCTCCACATCAGCCACACCTTCACATAATCCGGCTGTTGGGCCGCGTATTCATTGAACAGCGGCGCGGTGGCGGTCAGTCGCTGCCCCGGGTCGGGCAGGGCCTGGGCGGGTTGAATAACGTGCTGCAGTAACTTCTCGCCCACTTCGGCCAGAATTGAGGTCACCAGGGTCTCGCGATTGGGGAAATAGGTAAAGACCGCCGGTACTGATACCTTGCAGGCCCTGGCCAGATCGGCGTGCTTGGTGGCGCCAATCCCCTTGCTGGCAATGCAGGCAACACCGGCGGCCAATAACTGTTGCCGACGCTCGGCTGGCTGCATTTGGGGTGCTCGAACCCGCTGCCTGGCTTTGGTCATTGTTGCAAAACTCCTGTTTTATTGTGATCGCAAGTATCGTCTATCGGCTTATAAGGGCCAAAGAAAGACCGCAGGTTAACAGCTGGAATAATTATTGACAATATTATTGTTGACAAACATATCATTGATAGTATTATCACCGGCATGTTTGGTATGCACTTCGGTGTGTGTTTGTTTTCTGTGAGGAGGGTTTGTGATGTTTGAATTAACCTACTGGGTCGCGCTTGCAGCGGCTACTTATGCAAGTTTCGTTTATTTTCGTGATCTGGGTGATGTCACCCAGGCGGTGCTGGATGTCTCCCGCGAGAACATGCTTAAAGCGATACGCAACGAGAATAAACTGGTGGCCACTGGCCTGCTTGGCACCGGCCTGGCCGTTGTATTGCACTACGCCTTCGGCGCGGGTTTCGGTTGGGTGACAGTTACCCTGGCTATTGCCAATGCCTTTATGGTGGGCTTCCCCTGGATTTGGCTGCATGTGGGTTTGCGCAATCAGCAAAACAGCGCTACGTATTATTCCGTGGAGGAGGCGAAAGACTTCGTCCGCGGCGACGAAAGTGTAATCGTGATTGAAAACAACGGTGAGGCGCGGGCCCACCCGGACTATCACATCAAGCGCCCCCACCTGGCCGGTAGTCCCGAAGGCCTGGGCGGCGAAAACGTTATCCTGACCTACTGTGCCATGACCCACCTCGGTCACGGCTACAAGCCGGAAATCAAGGGCGACAAGCTGGACCTGGAAGTTATCGCCCAGCACGGCAATAACCTGATTATGAAAGATCTCAACACCGGAGAGCCCATTCAGCAGATGTATGGCACACGCGAGTGTGATGGCCGGCACGGCGAGGGTATGCAGGAATGGCCGACTTTTCGCATGCCTTTCAAGGCTTTCGCCAAAGCCTATCCCGAGGGGAAGGTGTTTCTCAACAAAATACCTAAATTCAGCAAGAACCCCATAATGTTCTTTTTTGATCACGCGGTAGAACTGGTCTTCCTGTGGGGAGTATTGCCGCACGACAGAACGCAGTCGTTACTGTTCAACACCATGGACCATGAAGACGACAGGCTGCACAGCAAGGAATACGTGTGGGGCTTTAATGTCGGTAAAGACTCGGTGGCCTATACGCAGGACGCGATTCGCGAGCACAACGATCTTATTAATGTACAGGTAGGTGGGCGGGCAATCGTTGTAGCTTATGACCCGGAATTTGACAGCGTCGGTGTTTTTTACAATGACTCGGGTTCCCTTGTGACATCCGTTGACTTCCGGGGTGAATCGGACCGGGGTAAGCTGGCGCGAGTTGAAACGGTTAAAGCCGGATCCTACTGGTGTGTCTGGGTCAACTTTTTTCCCGAGACCGACTTGAATCGGCTGGGCGCGGTGTTGGAAGCAGTGGCTTGATGCAAAAAGAGCCATTAGGGTCAGCGCCTTTTTGCGTAAGAGCACCTTCACGCAGTTAAATGCAGTATCCCCTAATTTCCGCCCGAATGTGATGTTCGGTTTACAGTGCGTCCCTGCTAGTGTTGGTCAATGCACATCGGAGGTGTAGTATGGCGGCAATAGCGTTTGATCCACTGGAGTATACCCATGAACTCGAAGCGTCCGGGGTTCCCCGCGAACAGGCCGAGGTGCACGCAAAAGCCATGACTGCCAGGTTTCTCCACAATTTCGATGCCCTGGTCACACGGGATTATCTCGACACCCGCTTTACCGAATTTGAGACGCGGATAGAGGCGACCATGGACAGGCGGTTCGGGGGGGTGGATAAGAGATTCACCGAGATGGAAACCAACATGGATATGCGGTTCGGGGAGGTGGACAAGAGATTCACCGAGATGGAAACCAACATGGATATGCGCTTCGGGGAGGTGGGTAAGAGGTTCACCGAGATGCAGGCCAACATGGACAGGCGGTTCGCGGAAATGAAGGCCAGTACGGACAGTGAGTTCATGGAGATGGAATCCAGCTTGGGCAAGCGGTTTGCTCAGGTGGATGTGCGGTTCGAGCGGGTGGAAGGCAAGTTTCTGCTGATGTACTGGATGCAGGGCCTCACCATAGCGTGTGTGGTGATACCGGCAATTCGCGACTTTCTGGCTTGAATTAGGTTTGTCTTTTTAAGATTACTCCACCAGAGCCCACCGCGTAAACGGCAGTGGATGTCGCCGCTACCGCTTGCAGCGTGTTGTCACAGCCGCTGTGCTCGGGTTCCCAGATGCCGTCAATGTTGCGCAGGATAGAGCCATTGGAGCCGACGGCGTAGAAAACACCTTCGCTGCCGGTCAGGGCATGCAGGTCGCTGCGCACGCCGGAGAACTCGCGGTGCCAGGTGTTATCCTCGAAACGGATCAATGTACCGCCCAGGCCCGCGATAAACAGTTTGTTCAGGGAGCTGCCATGTACGCCGTACAGGTCCTGCTCGGTGCCGGCGCCGAATGATTTCCAGCGCTCACCGTTCCAGCGCAGGATGACGCCGCCGCCACCCACTGCCAACAGATGCTGGGAATCCTGCCCCCACAGGCCGTAGAGTTCCTGCTTGATACCCGTTTCGATTTGTCGCCACATGAGGCCGTCGTAACGCAGGGCGTAACCGTTATCGCCCACGGCGAATATATCGTGGGGGCCGAAGCCGGTAATGGCCAGCAAGGCAGTATCTACCCCACCTTTATGAGCCTCGCTCCACTGCTGGCCATCAAAGTGTAGAATGGTGGCGGCATCGCAAACCGCATAAATATTTCTGGGTGAGCTACCCCACAGGGCGTGGATGCGTTGTTTGCCCGGTGTCTGGTGGACGGTGATTTCCTCATCGCAATAGTGCAACACGGTTCCCGAGTCGCCGGCGGCTATTACATGTTTGTCGTCAAGGGGCCAGATCGCGCGCAGGGTCTTGTTGGTCTCTCCATTGGAGATTGTCTGCCAACGGGCCGTGTGGCCGTCGATCGCAGGCTCGGATTGCTCGGCGCGTGGGCTCTCCCGCAGTACTGTGCCGTTGTCGCCGCAGATCAGGGCCTCCCCGCTGGAGAAACTGATGACGTCGTGCAGGTCGTAGCGCAGGCGGGTGGCTAACAGGCTTACACCACTTTCAGTCCAGCGAAAGGCGGTGCCGCCGTCACCGGTGATTAGTATGTTGTTCCCTTCACGGCGCACCCGCCGCAAACGCGGCAGGGGGTAATTGATGTCTACCGCTGACCAGATGCCTTCGCTGTACAGGAAGATGCGCCCCAGAAACTCGTTTGTTTGGGTACTGTATTCACCGCCAACCGCGATGACGGTGTCGTCGTTGAGGCAGGTCATGCTGACAATGGGGCAGCCGGTGTTGGTCTCAATTTTCCGCCATTGTCCGTCACACAGTTCAAGTACTGTGCCGCCCAGTCCGCCGGCTAGCACCCGGCCATCGGCCAGCGGCAGGATGGCGCGCAAGTTTGCCGTGTGGCCACAGTCCTGCTCCAGCCATTGTTCGCCGTCATAGCGGGTGATGCGTCCATAATCACCCACGGCCCAGAGACTTCCATCGGGGGCGGCATCAATTTCGAACAGGGGTTGGTTGACGGTGCTGCTGTCATTTTGCCCCCCTTGCATGGGCCGCCACTGACCCTCTTCACGCACGCAAATACGGCCTAACCAGCCCACGGAAAATACGCGGTCCCCGGAAATACATAAGGAATGCACATTGAGTTTGCTGCCCAGGTCTTCCTGCTGCCAGCGCTGTCCGTCGAAATGAAATATCACACCGTCGTCACCGGCAATGAATATATTGTCCGGGGCATCACCCGCTACTGCCCACAGCACCGCGTCAGTTTGTTGGCGCAATTCGGCGACGGTGGTGAGCCCGGTTTTGCCGGAAGATTTATGCGGGTCGGGAAACAATGCTGTCAAAAAGCCGCGACGGGACTTGAGTGGCTGCGATGCATTCACGACATCATTTTCCGTTGCTGCGCGATAAGTTCATCCCTGCAGGTCGTTGCCAGGGCGGCAAAAACACCGTGCATAGGTGAATTTATATCACCGGCGACAGGTGCACCCGCAGCGGCGCCGGCCCCGATGGCCGGGGTAAACGGCAGGCGCGCCAGTGTCGCTATCCCCTGCTGCTCGAATGCCTCAGCTTCCGGTGCCCGCGGGAACATGTCGAACTCGCCGCCACAATGGGGGCAGATGGTGCCGGCATAATTCTCAACCACGCCTAATATGGGCAAGGCGGACTCCTTGCAGTAACGTGCTGCCTTGCGTGTATCCTGTAGTGCAATGGCGTCGGCAGAGGTGACCAGCAGTGCGCTGGTATTGCATCCCTTGAGCACGTCGCCAAGAGTTATCAACTCGTTACCGGTTCCCGGTGGCATATCGACAATCAGGAAATCCAGTACACCCCAGTCGAAAGACCCCAGCATATGGTGGATATAGTCGTGCTTGTAGGCATCGCGCCAAACAACGGGGGTATCGAATTCTTCCAGGAAGAACGCCAGCGAACCCACCCGTAGAGTGCCGCGGCTTGTAGAATTGCTGCGGCCTGTAGACTCGCCACGGCCTGCTATTTCATATTCGGGCGCGTTGATGCCGCGCCCGGTGACTTTGACCTTCTCATTCTGCATACCAAACAGGCGCGCGGCGTTGGGTCCGTGGATATCGGCATCCGCCAGGCCCACCGCATAACCGAGTTGCGCCAGTGCAACGGCCAGGTTGGCTGACACGGTGCTTTTGCCCACGCCGCCCTTGTTGGCCATCACCGGAATAATCCAGTTCATTTTCGACAGCCGCTGCTGCATATGCACTTTGCTGTGGTTTGCCTTGTCCAGCGTGCAGCTGTCTTCTTCGGGGCAAAAGCTGCAGGCATGGCCGCGGCCACAATCTTCTATCGGTGCAACGGTTTCAACCGTGGGAATGTATTCAACCGTGCCACTCATAGAGCGGGCTCCAGAGAGACCCAGCCCATGGAAACATGCTTGAGGCCGTCCCGCTGTCGTTGGTCGCCCTGCCACAGGGCGAAAGCCACGCTGGCGGTGCCGCTCTCCAGGTTCACCAGGTGCTCGCCGCTTTGTAGCAGTGGACGGCTGAATACCACGACCCACTCCCCGTTGTCGCGGAATACGCTGGATGATTCGAGGCCTGCGGTATCAAGCGGTGTGGTGCTGCCAAAGCCACCGGCTGCCAGGTTCTGGGCCTCCGCCTGGCCGGCTTTCCAGTACCAGATGTTCACCGGGCCGTTGGGCGCGCCCATCATAAATGAGGTGGTGGGGCTGCCATCAGCGGCGGGATCACCCAGTGCAAATTGTACGGCGACGCCATCGGCAAAATCAGTGCGGCTGGTAGCGGCATTTTCGGAGGCATCCGGCCAGCGCAGGCGCAGGTAAAGTTTCTTGCCGTCGCTGGCGGCGCGCACGTAGATCGGCTGTGGTGCCGCGCTGTCGTCCAGACGTAAATTGATCGACTGGTGTACCGGCGGGGCCATACCCAGGTCCATGCTGTATTCCTGTGCCTCGCGCCAGCCCGCTGCCTGCGGGTCGCGCAAGTCACCGCTGGCCTGTAGCAGACTGATGCTCCCGCCAATCTCCAGGGGTTCAACAGGTGTATTGTCTATCACCACGGCGGCAGCTTTCGGTTTCGACCCGGTGGGCGCCTCGGGCCCGGAAGAACTGCAGCCGGCAAGCATGGCGGCAGACAGGAGTAATGCAATGGTGATTTTCATAAGGCTTATCCCCACAAATTGACAGCGGCGATCTGGTCTGGATCGCCACTGGTAGTCGTTTGGTTGGAGGTATCCAGTACGGCATCGAACTGTTGCAGCAGGGTGTCTGTCACTTCCAGGGCCAGTGCCGCCAGCGCCAGATGGACGGGGTTGCTGCGGGGCCTGTCGGCAGCGCGCTGTAGTTCGGTCACAAGTAATTCCAGAAAGGGTTGCAGGTGGCGTTGCAGGAAATCCCGCTGTGCGCTCTGGTAACCGTGTTGCAGGGCGCCGTTATCCTCCGCGGTGTCCTCCAGGTGTGACAGCCAGGACATGAACTCCAGCTGGCAGACCAGGTGATCAGGAAGTTCGTTGCCGCCCTCGTTTTCGTCTATCTTCAGCCCGAAGTGTTTGTACCAGGCAGTGTATTGCAGCAGGAATTCAGGCCGGCCCAGTTCTTTATTGATTTCTTTGTGATCACCGGCGGTGAGGGCGATGATAGGTTTGCCACCCCGGCCCATCTGGAACAGGTGAATATAATCCGCTTCGAAATCGGCAAAACTGTATTGCGCATAAGGCAGTGCAGTGCCGCAGGCGGCAGCGTCCACAGCATTGCTTTTCAGGGCATTGATGTAACTGCCATCGCTCAGTATTTGATGGAACTCGGGCACCGGATGGGCAAAGCCCAGGGCGATCAATTGAAATAGCCGTGAGCGCGCGCCGGCACTGTCTGTCAGATTAATCATGGCTCAACCCAACTTGAACATGTCGCTGTGCTTGTAGGCGATGAGGGTATCCATCAGTTCGGACCCTTTACCTGCACGTTTTTTACTTCGCTCCGCTTCCAGGGTATCCAGTGCCGCACGTACGCCGTCGCCAAACAGGCTCTCCAGATAGGACAGGGGTATGCGATCCTCATCCGCCGGGCTGCCATCGGCGCGAAACGCGTCCGGGGCGGTGGGCGGCACATAGAATACATTGGGGTCGGTGCCCCACTCCGCGTGCAGGGGCAGGGCGACCTTGTACTTGTCTACCAGCGTGTAGATTGGCCCCTCCCTGTCATCCCGGTAGCCGACCCAGCGAATCCTGCCCACACACTGCTGGGCACAGGCGGTGGGCAGGCCTTTCTCTATGCGCGGATAGCAGAAAATACACTTTTCCGACTTGGATACTTTCTCGTTGAAATACACCTTTTTGTAGGGGCAGGCGGTCACACAGTAGCGGTAGCCGCGGCAGCGTTCCTGGTCGATCAGCACGATGCCATCCTCCTGCCTTTTGTAGATGGCGTTGCGCGAGCAGGCCGCCAGGCAGGCCGGGTTGCTGCAGTGATTGCAGATACGCGGCAGGTAGAAGTGATAGCTGTTGGGGTAGTCACCCTCGCCTTCATCCTCATCCCAGTTGGCGCCCCAGGTGGGTTTGACGTTGGGGCGCAGCCACGGGTCGGTGCCTGTCATCAGGGCCTCTTCGTAGTTGTATTCCCAGGGCTCGCCGTAATCCTCGGCACTGGGCAGTTTGCCCATCTTCAGCTGGCCGTTCTCGTCGAAGCCGCCGCCGCTGGCCTCGTAGTCGCGTGGATAGCCGGCCCCCGGCTTGGTCTCCACGTTGTTCCAGTACATGTATTCGCGGCCGTTGCGATTGGTCCACTGGGTCTTACAGGCCGAGGTGCAGGTATGGCAGCCGATGCACTTGTTGAGGTCCATGACCATGGCGAGTTGTCTGTTGCTCATGATTCAGGCCTCCTGTACGCGTTCGGCGGATTCGATATCCACGCCGGATTCATTGGACAACTGGTTGGGGTTCCACTTGTACATGTCGAACTTGAGGTGCCCCCAGTTACCCACCAGTTCCAGTGGCTGGATCAGGGTGGCGACAACATGGTTGAGCCCTTTTTGCTCCCGCATCTGGTAGGGTTCCCAGGCGTGTTCCATCATCACCTGGTTGTCCCTGACGGTGGGTGCCACCTTGGCCTGGGCGTAAAACTCCCCCAGATTATTGAACACCCGTACCTGGCTTCCGTCTTCAATACCCTTGGCGGCCGCCATGACCGGGCTGATATAGACATTGGGCTCACCGCGCTGCAGGCGCATCATATACTTGTTGGAGCGCCAGGTAGTGTGTATGCCCCAGCGCGTGTGCGGGGTATAAAAGGTATAGGGGTAGTTCGAGCTGGCCGGTCCCGCGTTATCCCTGGCGGTGGGTACGGTTGATCCGAGCTGCTGGTACCAGTCGTGGTCACAGTAAAAGGTTATGCGGCCCGACAGTGTGGGGTAGGGAACCTTGTCCTCCAACTGTTGCCTCCAGGCCTGCACTGGTTTGTCCGGGGTCACCTTGGCGCTGGGGGGAGAGGGGCTTTCCCCAATTGTGACGAAGCCTTTATTCACCGCCTCGTCAAAGGGCTGGCCCTGGAACTGCGGACTGTTTTCCACCAGGAAGCGCACTTGCTGCTGCGCGGTCATCATTTTGCCGCCCATGGTGTAGTCGTCATGGATGGTGTGCAGATCGCGGGTAACCGGGCCGTCCTGGTAGGCGGTAATGCCCCGTGCAATGGCCCTTTCCTGGATTTTTTTAGTCAGCAGCACATACAGTTCCCACTCGGGCTTGGCCTCGCCGATGGGCTTGACCGGGGCGGTAAACAGGTTGCCAAAACGGTGCATGGGCGTGGTCCGAAAATCCCAACCCTCGTAATGCCCGGCGGCGGGCAGCACGTAAGCCGCGTACATCGCGGTGGAATCCATGCGTACGTTGATATTGACGAAAAGCTCCGAAAAATGTTCCAGCATACGCTCCCGGTAATGGGGGCCTTTGTTGCGGGCGAACTTGTTGTCGCCCTGCAAAATGGCGCCTTTCAGGCCCTCGTAGACCGGCATCTGGCCGGTCTCGACGGCCTCTTCGATCATGTGCTGCATCTCTTCCACGTCGAAGCCGGTGCGAGCCTTGAGTTTGTCATTGTTGTAGAATGCCCTGGCCTCGATAATCTTCTTGCCGTGCACGAACTCCCCCAGTCCGCCTGCTTCCATCCGCGGCGTCTTGCCCAGTTGCATAAAGCCCAGATAGAAGACGGATTCAAATCCCCACATGCTGAACGGGCTCCAGTAACCGCCGCTTTCACCGCTGTGGCCGGTGAGGGCGCACATCAGGATCTGCGCCCACTGTGTGTAAATGCCATTCAGCATTTTGGCCGAGGCAAACCCGGCGGCGATCACCGCTTTTTTCGCCGCGGCGAAACGGCGTGCCTCGTCGCGTACGATGTCCGGATGAATACCGGTTTTCTCGCGGGTGGCTTCAGGAGAGAATTTCATAGCCTCCGCCCGCATGTGCATATAGGCCGGTTGCACCGTGATGTCGCCCACCTTGAAGTTGCCTTTCAGGGCGGGGGTTATGGCGCCCAGATCCAGGGTCTTCGCCTCACTGCCCGTGGAGCCGGGGGCTTTGACCGCCCTGCCGGACTTTTCGTCCCACAGGTAGAACACGTCGTCTTTGCCGCCGGCTTCGAGGTCCGCCTCGCGCAACAGCTTGCCGTTGTCATCCCGCACAAGCAGGGTGAGGTCCGTTTGCTCGCGCACGAAACCTTCATCGACCAGGTTTTCCTCCAGGATGGTATGCACCATGGCCATATATAGAAAGGGGTCGGCGCCGGGCTGAATATTGAGCCAGCGGTCCGTATGGATGGCGGTGGGGTTGTAGTCCGGCGAGGTGGCCACCACCCGGGCGCCATTGTACTTCGCCTCCCATACGTAGTGGGCGTCGGGTATGCGCGTTACGCTGACATTGAGATAAGAGAGCAACAGGTAATCGGCTCCGAACCAGGCGTCGGAGGTGGCGTTTTGCATATTGTCACCATAGGCCAGGTACTGGCCCGACTGGCCGTCGCCGACATCAGTGAGGGAGTCTTCCTGAATGCCTCCCAGCAGTGATGCAAAGCGTAGGCCCGCCGCCAACTTGCCGTTGGAAACGGTGCCGGTGCCGGTGTGGGTCGCCAGGCAGCCCGGGCCGTGGGCCTCATACAGGTCGATGATCTTGTCCGCGATTTCCTCTGTGACCTGGTCCCAGGAGATCCTCTGCCACTTGCCCTCGCCGCGCTCGCCAGCCCGCTTCATGGGGTAGCGAATGCGATCTGGGTCGTACATGGCCTGGGAGTGGATGGCGCCCTTCTGGCAGCCGCGGGGGTTGGTGTCGGGAATGTCCGGGGCGATCTGCGGGTACTGGGCCAACTGCTCCTCCCGTACCACGATGCCGTCTCTGGCCAGGATCTTGAACGCGCAGTTGCCGTGGCAATTGACGCAGTGGGCGGAGAAGCCCACCACATCGTGCTCGTATTCCCTGCGATAGATGTCCTCCCAGCCGCGGTAGGGGTAGTCTGTCTTCAGGGTGTCTTGAATGGGTTCCAGTGTGGTCAGGGACCAGGCCTTGTCGACGCTCAATACGCTGATACCGGCGATGGAGGAAGACTTGAGAAAGTCGCGGCGGTCGAGCTTTTTCATCCTGGATTCCTCGAATTCGGAGTAAATATTATAATATAAAGGCTAATAATAGCGCCAAGTGTAGTAAAATCAAGAATAAATTATAATAAATGTGAGGAAGAGTGATAACATACCCACATGATTACAAGTTTAGTATGGATACGGAATGGTGCAAGCACAGTGAGCGCGACAGAGACACTGCCTCAATCAAACAGAAAGCGGAGGGAAGTTTTCTGGAAGGAGGTGTTCGCGTAACGGCGCAGGCCTGGTGGCCGGGAATGATCGAGCCGCAGATTGCCGGTGATATTCTCCACATAACCGATTTGTTCACCACCTTTGCCCGACTTGGGGGTGGCACAAAGTACATTCCAACAGACCGTATCATAGACGGTATTGATCAGACAGCCCTGTTATTGAACGGGGATACCCGCAGTCGGCGTGACAGTGTTTTCATTTATGCCGGTCCTCAACTGGGCGCCACAGTGAAGGGTAATTACAAGCGACACTGGAATCATCTGACCCCGTCGGCGATGCCAGCGGCATCGGCGCAGCCTTCTTCTTCCTACCGTCTGACCCCCGTGAAAAGTCACCGATGATGCTGAACCTTATCCATCTGAAGCAGCCATTTGCACGAATGAGGCTGCGCCACGAACTCATGAAGAAGAAGTACCCGGATATGCCTGAAAAGCATGGAATTCCATTTACCGGTATTGCCAATGCCTCAGCTGAAGTCAGGGATCTGGCAAGGCCGCCGATCGACCCCGGGGCACTGCCGTTCGATGTGTTTGAGTATGTCGAGCACCTCGATGAGTTGCCATTCGATCCGGAGCTTGCGCCCAGTGTGGGTGATTAGTTCCGCGCTTTTAGGCAGGTAGGCGCCTCTTCCAAATTCCTTAAACACCAGATACAGTTATAACTCAACCATTATTGGGGCCTTGTTCAGTAAGTGACTGAAAAAGGGTTGTTAAAAGCTGGTTTGGCGGATATGGATCATGCCCTTAAGCTGTTGCGTGAAGTATACCGCCGCGTGGAAATCAGCGCAGAGCTTCTCGGGATTCCCGGAATCATAACGGGAATGGAATAGCGGGATGTATATTTCGACGTTTCCCATCCACTACGTCAAGTCGTTGCTACGATCAGCCACTGCCAGTGGGCTCAATGCAGATGCTTTATTGCGTTTTGCGAAAATCGA
>Ga0164315_10001987_pt1 | contig 15552 bp, 15 predicted proteins | sample GuaBasSedimGuay6_FD_113737 | JGI IMG/M metagenome (GOLD analysis project Ga0164315, IMG submission 113737) | Subseafloor sediment microbial communities from Guaymas Basin, Gulf of California, Mexico - Guay6, Core 4569-2, 0-3 cm | ecosystem: Environmental > Aquatic > Marine > Hydrothermal vents...
AAAAATATCATGGTGAAAAGGGAGATTAAGGGCATCCGCGTTTAAGAGGGCTATTTTTTTTTGGGGGTGCTTGATTAATTTTTGTTTTCCAAGTTTTAACATACCAAGGGAAAAATCAAGTCCGAAAATCCTGGAACAGCCCAGGAGTTGAGAATTTATCTCCAAAGCCACGTCACAGGTTCCGCAGGCCACATCCAGAACCCGGCTGTTTTTTTGAAGATTTGCAGCCTTTACCATCTGGGTTCTCCAGACAATGTCCTGGCGCATACTTAAAAGCCGGTTTAAAAAATCATACCGGGGTGCAATGCGGTCAAACATCTCTTTAACAAAATCAAGTTCTTTATTCATCGTTGACAACCTGAATTTCTGATTTACTTTAAGTCATTTGCCAGGATAGAAAGGGTAAATATCATAATAAAGGAAAGAATACAATATAATGGTTGGGATCTATATGACTGAAAAACGTGATTATTACGAAATACTTGGCGTTGCAAAAGATGTTTCAAAGGCAGAATTAAAAAAAGCATATCGGAAGCTTGCCATTAAATACCATCCGGATAAAAATCCGGATAATAAAGAAGCAGAGGGAAAATTTAAAGAAGCATCTGAAGCCTATGAAGTGATCAATGATGATCGTAAACGCCAGATTTATGATCAATTCGGTCATCGGGGGCTTGAAGGTGCCGGTCATACCGGGCCTAGCGGATTTGAGGATATTTTTTCAAGCTTTGGTGATATTTTTGAAGATTTTTTTGGCTTTGGTTCAGGCAGCAGCCGTAGCAACAGGGTGAGAAGAGGATCTGATCTTCGGTATAACATGACCATCGATTTTATGGAGGCTGCCTTTGGCACTGAAAAGACAATTTCCATTCCAAAGCTGGATATATGCGATAGTTGTAAAGGATCAGGATGTCAGGAAGGCACAAGCTCTGAGACCTGTTCCCATTGTCATGGGACAGGGCAGTTTATTCAGAGCCAGGGTTTTTTCAAGGTAAAAACCACTTGTCCTTATTGCAAGGGGCATGGGAGCATTATCCCCAATCCATGTAGAAAGTGCAGAGGGGCCGGCAGGGTTGAAATAACAAGGAAGGTTCAGGTGAAGATTCCGGCAGGCGTTGATGTTGGATCAAAACTTAGGCTGACGGGAGAAGGTGAAGCATCTCCCTCTCCTGAAGGAACTCCCGGAGATCTGTATGTGGTGATCAATGTCAATCCCCACAAATTTTTTCAACGGGATAACAGAGATATTATCTGTGCCATTGATATTTCATTTATTCAGGCGGCAATTGGAGATGAAATCACCATTCCCACCCTGGTGGGAGAAGAAAAATTTAAAATTCCAAAAGGTACCCAGTATGGAGATGTTTTCAGATTGAGAGGTGAGGGAATCGCCTCGCTTAGAACGGGTCAAAGAGGTGATCAGATTATCAAGGTTATCATAAAAACACCCACTAAATTGAATCAGAAGCAGATAAATTTGTTAAAAGAATTTGATAGGCTGGATTCAAATAAAATATCAAACAAGCTGAAAAATCTTTTCAAGAATCTTTAGGTGATTAAAGGGCGGATCATGTTTGAACTTAAGGTAAAAACCCATTTTGCAGGTGCCCATCAATTGACCATGGTGGGGCGGAAATGTGAGAATCTGCATGGACATAACTGGCATATTGAAGTTTGTGTTACAGGGAAAAAATTGAATCAGGCCGGTGTACTTACTGATTTTGGTGATATAAAAAAGGCTGTAAGACAGATTGTCAAAGGAGAACTTGATCATAAATTTTTAAATGATCTTAAAATGTTTGAGGGCGTGCAACCGACATCAGAGCGAATCGCCGTATATATTGCCCATAGAGTCCAGGCCCTTTTAGATCAGGGCCAGGGTGATAAGGTAAACGTCTCAAAAGTCATGGCCTGGGAATCAGATGATGCCTGTGCTACTTATTTCCCCGAGCCCTGATCCATCAGCAAGGTACCACCTGCTGCGTTGACTGCGGTCGTTCCTCCTTCCCGTTTACACAGATAAATTTTTTAATGTCATTATGTACCTCAACTCTGATTCCGACTTCTATCCCTCTCCGGCTTAGTTTGATTCCGTGTTTCAGGGCAAGACAGGTCCATCCATTTTAAATTTTGTAAAAATTTCTTCTGTTTCATCAATCAGGTCCTGGGCAGAATTCAATGGCATAAATTGAGTTAAATCTGTATCAGAAAAAATTTAAGGAAAAACGCAAATGCTTGCCAACTAATCTGTATGTTGTTATATGGTGTGTTTACGAATATGGATAATGCTTAATAAAAGTCTGAGGAATAAAAATTTGATAGGGAACAGCAAGGGCAGATTGATTGTTTTTGAAGGCATTGACGGTTCTGGAAAAAGTACACAGATAAAAAAGATATCAAAACGGCTAAAGGATTTGGGCAATAAAGTCTATTCAACCTTTGAACCCACAGACGGCCCCATTGGAACCCTTATCCGGAAGATGCTTTCAGGAAAAGTTGCAACGGATCAAAGAACCATTGCTTCTCTTTTTGCTGCGGACAGGACAGACCATCTGGTGAATCATGATAATGGGATTCGGCGTAAAGTAGATCAGGGATATATTGTATTATGTGATCGGTATTATTTTTCATCCTATGCCTATCATGCCCAATATATCGATATGAAATGGGTGATCAATGCAAACTCCCTGAATGCAGATATTTTAAGGCCTGATGTGACGATTTTTATTGATGTTGATCCTGATCTTTGTTTTGAGAGAATAAAATCAAGCCGCAGCAATTTTGAGATGTATGAGAAAATAGATATCATGAAAAAAGTCAGAGCCGGTTATTTTCAGGCCTTTGATGCATTGAAGGACCTTGAGCAAATTATTATCATTGATGGCAACACCACCATGGAAATGGTTGAAGATAAGATTTTTAATGCAGTTCAAAAGATTATTAAAGACAGGCAAAAGGGTTAGAAGTGAAAAATCAAAAAAAAGTTTGTGTAATTGATGGCCAGGGAGGTGGGATAGGCGCGGCTATTATTAAGAAACTCAAAGAACGGTTTGAAGAGAGAATAGAAATCATTGCTCTTGGGACCAATGCCATTGCCACAGCTCAGATGCTGAAGGCAAAGGCAAACAAAGGAGCTTCCGGTAGTAATGCCATTGTTCAGACGGTACAAAAGGCCGATGTCATTATCGGGCCTGTAGGGATCATCATGCCCAATGCAATGATGGGAGAGGTGACAGCGCTTATGGCAGAAGCCGTATGTTCTGCCAATGCCAAAAAGATTCTTTTGCCCCTGACCCAGGAAAACCTGGAGATTGTCGGGGTGAGCGGTCTGCCCCTTCCTCAACTGGTGGATGAACTTTTAGATAAACATTTATTTTTTTTATAATATATTAAGGAGTGATGAAGTGATGTGTGAAGCAAATGCATATTTAATTGAAAATGACGGCAAATCCGGCAAGCCTGGTGAAACATTGCTGATGGAAGCGGTTGACAAGGTTGAACCGGATGAAGAAGGGATACTTCTTGTTTCTATCTTTGGCGAACAAAAATTTATTAAAGGCCATATCCACTCATTATCGCTGGTGGATCACAAGATATATATTAAACTTAAACCCTAAAACTTAAAATCGTGCCTGAACGAGGTTTTCGTTCAGGCACTATTATAGATTACCAGCCCCGGGTCAGATAATCGTGTATTGAGGTGGCAGCAGCCCGACCCGCACCCATGGCCAGGATGACAGTGGCAGCTCCGGTTACAATATCACCTCCTGCCCAGACCCCTTTTTTCGAGGTTTTCCCGTTTGCAGGATCAGCAACAATATTACCCCATCTGTTCAGGGCAATATCAGGTGTTGACTTTGTGAGCATGGGATTGGCATTTGAACCCACGGCCACAACCACAAGATCGCAGTCAAAACTGAATTCTGACCCTTCAATGGGAACTGGTCGTCTTCTTCCCGATGCATCAGGTTCGCCCAATTCCATTTTAAGACACTCCATTCCAGTCAGACGGCCATTTTTATCTCCAAAGAATTGAGTGGGATTGGTCAGAAGAACAAATTCAATCTTTTCTTCTTCAGCATGGTGGAGTTCTTCTGCCCTTGCCGGCATTTCATCACGGGATCTTCGATAAACTACTTTAACGGATTGGGCACCAAGCCGCATTGCCGTTCTGGCAGAGTCCATGGCAACATTACCGGCCCCTAAGACAACCACATTTTTACCTATTGCAACGGGTGTGTCATATTCAGGGAAAAGATAGCCTTTCATCAGATTGGTACGGGTCAGGTATTCATTTGCCGAATAGATGCCGATCATGTTTTCACCCTTAAGGTTCATGAATCTTGGCAGACCTGCACCAACGCCGATATAAGCCGCATCATATCCTTCTTCAAACAATTCATCAATGGTGACGGATGCACCGACCACGGAATTACATTCAATGTTTGCCCCCATTTTTTCAAGGGTGGCCACTTCCGAGGCAACAATTTCTTTGGGAAGCCTGAATTCAGGGATTCCATACACCAATACGCCACCGGGTTTGTGGAATGCTTCAAAAATGGTGACTTCATGGCCTTTTAGTAAAAGGTCGCCTGCAACGGTAAGGCCTGAGGGACCCGATCCAATAACTGCAACTTTTTTGCCGGTTTTTTTTGCAACAACAGGAGGTTCTCCTGAGCCGTTTTTTCGTTCCCAGTCTGCTGCAAATTTTTCAAGATATCCAATGGCAACAGGGGCTCCTTTTTTGCCGAGAATACATTTACCCTCGCATTGATCTTCCTGGGGGCAGACACGTCCGCAGACAGCGGGAAGGGCATTTGTTTCCCATAATTTTTTGGCAGCACCTGAAAAGTCATTTTCAGTAATCAGTTTGATAAATTCTGGTATTTTAACGGAAACGGGACATCCTTCCATACATAGCGGTTTTTTGCATTGAAGGCATCTTGAAGCCTCCAGCACAGCCATTTCAGGGGTCAGTCCCAGGGGGACTTCATCAAAATTTCGTCTTCTTACATTGGGATCCTGCTCGGGCATTTTTGCCCGGTCCACTTTTTTTATTTTATCTGCCATTTATTCCTCCATATAACCAGTCGCAATGGGTTGTTTTATAATGCTTTACATTTTTTAAAGGCTTCAAAGCTTTTCTTCTCATCTTCAAGATAGGAAGCCAGGCGATTGGCCAGTTCATCAAAGTTTACTTTATGTGCGTCAAATTCAGGACCATCCACACATGCAAATCTGGTATCATCACCTATAGAAACTCGGCAGCAGCCGCACATACCAGTGCCATCCACCATGATGGGGTTAAGGCTGACAAGGGTTTTGACATTTTTTTCTTTGGTGATAAGGCTGCAGAATTTCATCATGGGGATCGGACCTATGGCAACGACAAGATCAATATCATCTTTTTCCAGAATTTTTTTTAATACATCCGTCACAAATCCATGATGGCCTTTGGAACCATCATCCGTGCAGATATGAAAATGATGGGATGCGGCTTTCATTTTTTCTTCCATGATCAATAGATCATAGCTTCTGGAACCTAATATGGTTGTAACCTCATTGCCGGCTGTCTTAAGTGCCTGGGTGATGGGGTGAAGAACGGCAATTCCCGTTCCGCCGCCGACACAGACAACTTTTCCGACTTTTTCAACATGGGTGGGTTTTCCAAGGGGACCGATCAAAGCGTAGTATTCATCGCCAACATTTAACTCTTTAAACCGGGCCGTTGATTTTCCAACGACCATGTAAATAATGGTAATTGTTCCTTTGTCCGGATTTGTATCTGCCATGGTCAAAGGGATTCGCTCTCCTGTTTCATCTGCCTGAAGTATCACAAATTGACCGGGTTTTGCTTTTCGTGATATGCGGGGCGCTTCTATTTCATTAAGAATAATAGTCCCCTGGGCCATTTCTTCACGATTTACAATTTTTGCCATTCTTTCCTCCTGTTCTATGTTTGCTATATCCTGATCAGCATTGGGCTGAAAAATTCAATTCGGTTTATGCCTTGAATTAAAAGGTGTTTATAATACTCAGAAAAATCTAATAAAATCAAGTAGAAAAGGCAATTTGGTCCCGGGGAAAAAAGGATATTATCTTTCTTGTTAAAAATTATTGATGGTTCACCTGAATGGTTGCTGCCATATTCCATTTAAAGCATATGAAATAACTATACTTTAAATTTTTTTCTGCCTGGATATTTTTTTATTGACTTAATCATATTAAAATAGTAGGAATTTATCATACCAATTTGATTGGGTTTAATGAAATTGAGTTTTTAAAAATCAATCAGGGGATTGAACAATGTTAAAAGTTAAATCATTTCAGCTGATTATCCTTACGATGATTGTCTTATTTATTTTGATTCCCTTAATCGGGCAATCCACCACTAAAAAAACAAATGATAATAAAAGACCGGATCGTATCAATCTTCGGCTTGGGGCTGAACTAAGCAAAAATGAGATGCCTGCTGTCGGTTTTTTGCATGATCTCCATACAAAGGCAGTTGATGGGAAATGTTCAGGTTGTCATGTTGAAAAAGATAATGTTTTTGTTTTTAAATTCAAAAGGACCAGTGAGAAAGCGTCCAGGGATCTTTATCATGACAATTGTATCGCCTGCCATCTGGAGAAGAAAGCTGCTGATGAAATTGCAGGGCCCGTCATTGATGAGTGCAGAGCCTGCCATGCTGCCACTAAATCTAAAGGGACGTCCTCCTGGGAAAAAATTAAGTTTGACAAATCACTGCATTTTATCCATGAAAATTCAGGCCAGATTAAGGCTCAGGATAATTCAAATAAAAATAATTGCAGTGCCTGTCACCATAAATATAATGAAAAAACAAAAGAGATATTTTATGTCAAGGGGGAGGAAGAATCCTGCGCATATTGCCATAAACCAATAAAGCAGGATGATATAAGGCCTATTGGTCAAGCATCCCACGATGCCTGTATAAAATGTCATCAAACGCTGAAAAGTAAAAAAATTGCTGCAGGACCCATCACGTGTGAAGGCTGCCATGATAAAGAAAAGCAGCAAAAGATAAAAAAAATTTCTGATATCCCTCGACTCAAGCGAAATCAGCCGGATGAGATTGCTATTACAGGCTGGACACCTGGCAGCCAGGAGATTAAATCCTATATGAACGGTGTGGCTTTTAATCATAAATTCCATGAAACAAATACTGAAAGTTGTAAAGCATGCCACCACGAAACATTGAAAAAATGTAATGACTGCCATACCACGGACGGAGGAGAATTAAAAGGCGGATTTGTCAGCCTTGAACAGGCGATGCATAAAAAGGATAACGCCAGGAGTTGTATCGGCTGCCACAAGGAATTTACAAAAAGCTCGGATTGTGCCGGCTGCCATTCCCGGGCGCCTGTTAAAAAGGAGAATTCCGAATCTTGTAAAATATGCCACAATCTTTCGCAGACCCAGCTGCAATTTATGGAACCCGGGGGAGTTGTAAAAAAAGCATTGGCTGATCGTTCTTCCAGTTACAAACTTGTCAAAGAAGACAAGATCCCTGAAAAAGTAGTTATTGATGCCTTGTCCAATGACTATCTGCCTGCCCGGTTTCCCCACCGAAAAATGGTTCAGGCTATTTTTCAGCGGGTTGAGAAAAATGATATGGCAAAGGCATTTCATACAGATCAGGCAGGGCTGTGTATGGGGTGTCACCATAACAGCCCAAAGACGCTGGAACCTCCCAGGTGCGCCTCCTGCCACAGTAAAAAAGGCCCTGGTGTGGATGGCAGACCCGGATTAAAGGGCGCTTATCATGGTCAGTGTATTACCTGTCATAAGAAAATGGACGTCCAGTCCGTTGCAGCAACGGACTGTGTAAAATGTCATGAAAAAAAGAAATAGAAATTTCATAGGATATAAATAAAGGTAAAATTATGGCTATTTCTCGTAGAACGTTTTTGGGCTCGCTTGGAGCAACAATCGGTGTCACCACAACAGGTGCCCTGACAAAAGCCTATGGTGCCGCTAACAAACATTTCAAGGGGTATCCGGAAAGCTCGGGGGTTCTGCATGATGTAACCTTGTGTATCGGATGCAGAAAATGTGAAAAGGCCTGCAACACAGTCAATGGATTACCCCAACCTGAAACACCTTTTGAGGATTTGAATATTCTCGATAAAAAAAGGCGTACCCAGGCCTATGAATATACCGTTGTCAACCAGTTTCAGGCCAAAGAGGCCAAAGAAAAAGTTTTTGTAAAAAAACAATGCAACCATTGCCTTGAGCCTGCATGCGCATCTGCCTGTTTTGTTAAGGCATTAAAAAAAACGCCTGCCGGACCCGTTGTGTATGATGCTGATTTGTGTGTGGGGTGTCGTTATTGCATGGTGGCATGCCCATTTGAGATTCCAGCCTATGAATATGATAAAGTTCTGACACCCCGGGTGACGAAATGCACCATGTGTGCTCCCCGTTTAAAAGAGGGTAAGCTTCCGGGATGTGTGGAAGCCTGCCCCCGAGAAGCATTGATTTTTGGCAAAAGAGAATCGCTTTTAAAGATTGCAAGAGCAAGAATTCAAAAATATCCTGAAAAATATGTTGATCATGTATATGGCGAGCATGAAATGGGTGGGACAAGCTGGCTTTACCTCTCCGGGCAACCTTTTGCAACCATTGGCATGAGAGAGGACCTGGGAACCACATCAGCACCTGAACTCACCTCGGGACCGCTTTCAGCAGTTCCCATAGTTGTTGGGCTCTGGCCCGTATTGCTCACGGGCGTATATGCCATCTCCAAGAGAAAAGATAAAATCGCTGAAGAAGAAAAAAACGAGGCAGTAAAGGCAGCAAGGGTTCAATCCAATGAAGAGATGAATCAAAAGATAGAAAAACTTAGGGAAAAAATGACCAAAGAAAAGACTGCTGCGATCAATTTTGAAGTTAAAAAAGCCCTTGAAGATTCAGAAGAAAAAGGCAAACAGGAGGAATAAAATGGATTTGGATAACCAGATTCCTGAAAATAAAAAATTTTCACTATTTAATATGGTGACAGGTATTATACTTGCCGGGGGGCTTGTGTTGACAATCTTGCGGTTTACCATGGGCCTTGGTACAGTGACCAACCTTGATAACAATAACCCCTGGGGGATATGGATCGGGTTTGATCTTTTGTGTGGTGTTGCCCTTGCAGCAGGCGGTTATGTCACATCTGCGGCATGTTATATCTTTGGGCTGAAACGATTTCATTCAGCTGTCCGGCCAGCTATTTTAACTGCGTTTTTAGGGTATGCCCTTGTGGTTCTGGCCCTTCACTATGATGTCGGCCGCCCCTGGCGCCTGCCTTATCCGATATTTTTTTCCCAGGGAACCTCATCTCTGCTGTTTGAAGTGGGACTTTGTGTGTTTCTTTATCTGACGGTATTGCTTATCGAATTCAGTCCTGCCGCCATGGAATGGCTGGGGTTAAAAAAATTAAGAAATATCATCGTAAAGGTAACCCTTTTATTGACAATTTTAGGTGTGATTCTTTCAACCCTTCATCAGTCTTCCCTGGGTGCCCTTTTTATGATTGTACCATCAAAGCTTCATCCGCTATGGTATTCTTCCTATCTGCCCGTATATTTTTTCATATCCAGCATTTTTGCCGGCATGTCCATGGTTATTTTTGAAGGAAGCCTGGCCCATCGTTACCTGAAATACAAAATGGATGAAACCCATTTGAAAGAGAGTAGCGGGGTTGCCTTGGGATTTGCCAAAGCAGCATCATTGCTCATGATGGGATATATCTGTATCAAGATCATCGGCCTTTCCATAGACAACAACTGGCATTATCTCACCACGGGCTGGGGACTCTGGTTCCTTTTCGAACTGGTCGGATTTGTTCTTTTCCCTGCTATTCTCTATGCCGTGGGTTCCCGGGAAAAGAATCTCATGTTCATCCGGCTGGCATCCATCTGGACGGTGCTGGGAATTGTATTAAACAGACTCAATATTTCCGTTGTGGCATTTAACTTTCATCTGCCCGCAGCCCAAAGGTATTGCCCCAGTTTTATGGAAATAGCCACTTCTGTTTTTATTGTAACCCTGGGGATTGTGATTTACAGATTTATTGTAACAAGGATGCCCATTTTTCACGAACACGCTGATTACAAGACCCATTAGACTGGATAAAGGAGGATACTTTGGAAAACACTATTTTTACCCTTCAGGAATTTATGACATATACCAAAGGAATAACATATATCATCATGGGTGGAATCTTAATTTTTATGCCGCTTTTCTGGAAATTCCTGACGGACAGAGAAGATGATTAGAGTTAATTTATTATATGGAGGATTTAACAATGCATGATCTGTTAACAGGCGTGTTCTTCTGGATAACTCTGGGGGTCTGTTTGATTGGAATGCTTGCACGATTTATCATGTATTTCAGAGGATTGAGCTGGCAGCTGGACAGGGTGGCCTATACCTCATACCCGGCTGCGGGATTTAAAGGGGCTGTCCGGTCTATTTATAAATGGCTGATTCCGTTTGGCACATATGGTTGGCGAACCCAGCCGTTCATTGCAATCGCTTTTTTCGGATTCCACCTCGGAGCTGTTTTAATTCCCCTTTTTCTGCTGGGACATAACCTGTTTCTCCGGGAAAAGCTGGGCATTTCATTTTTTACGTTAAACGCTGACGTTGCGGATATATTCACCTGGATGGCAGTTGCAAGCGCCTTTTTCCTTGTATTAAGAAGACTGGTTCTTCCTGAAGTCAGGATAATGACCACACGATATGATTATTTTATTTTGCTGGTATCCATTGCACCCTTTATTACGGGTCTTCTTGCCCGATACCAGGTTGGAGAGTATTCATTCTGGCTGAATATGCATATATTTTGCGGGGAGCTCCTTTTGATTGCCATTCCTTTTACCAAGCTGTCTCATGTTTTCTTGTTTTTTGCATCCCGTGCACAGCTTGGAATGGATTTTGGAATTAAGAGAGGCGGAATGAAAGGAACAAAAATGGCTTGGTAAACAATAGCCAATCCACCTAAGTTTTAAGGAGAACGATCCATGCCCGAAGGGAAATTTTGCAATAAAAAACCCGTAGATACAGCAGAAGGCATTAATGAACTGCTGTCAGATACCAGTGGGAATGACTACTATAAGGAAATGAAGGAACTGGAAGTTGATTCTGATCTTTTGTGGAAAACCATACAAAATACTGTTAAGTCACGGATGAAAACCTGGCTTGAGATCTGTGCCCATTGCGGAATGTGTGCAGATTCCTGTTTTCTATACGAGGTCAATGGCCGGGATCCCAAACAGGTTCCAGCCTATAAAATTCAATCTACTCTTGGTGAAATCATACGAAAAAAGGGAAAAGTTGACAATGAATTCATGCGGCATTGCATGGAGGTCGCATGGGCACAATGTACCTGTTGCAACAGGTGCGGTATGTATTGTCCCCATGGGATTGATACGGGCATTATGTTTGGTTACCTTAGAGGCTTGTTATACCAGCAGGGGTTTGTGCCATGGGAGCTGAAAATCGGTGCGGGCATGCACAGGGTTTACCGGGCCCAGATGGATGTCACAGATGCGGACTTTGTCGATACCTTTGAATGGATGGTTGAGGAGTATGAAGATGATTATCCCGGGCTCACAGTCCCAGTTGACGTGGAAGGCGCTGACATCATGTACACGGTGAATGCAAGGGAAGTAAAGCATTATCCCGAAGATCTTGCCGAAGCAGCCATCCTGTTTCATATAGCAGGTGAAAACTGGACGGTTCCGTCCAAAGGGTGGGAGGAGACAAGTCTTGCCATGTTTGCCGGAGACTGGGCTGCCTGCAAGATGCAGGTAGAAAGCGTGTATGCGGCCATGGAAAGACTAAAGCCCAAACGGATGATCGGAACGGAATGCGGTCATGCCCACAGGGCCACTGTCGTCGAAGGCCCTTACTGGGCAGGACGAAAGAATGGTCAACCACCGGTTGAATCCATTCACTATGTCGAATGGCTGGCAGAAGCGCTCAATACTGGGAAACTTAAAATTGATCCTTCCAAAAGGATAAAAGAGCCTGTAACACTCCAGGATTCATGTAATTATATCAGAAATCAGGGTCTTAAAAAAGCAACACGCGACATTATGAAGCATATTGTTGAACCAGGCTTTTTTATTGAGATGTCGCCCAACAAAGAACATAATTACTGCTGTGGCGGAGGGGGGGGATTCAATGGTATCGGTCTGTTCAGAAAACAGCGGAATATAGCCTTGATTAAAAAACGGGATCAGATTCTTGAAACGGGTGCAAAATTAGTTCTGGCGCCCTGCCATAATTGCTGGGATGCCATTCGGGATCTTGAAGAAGTATATGAGATCGGCATTCGGTGGAGCTTTTTAAAACCAGTTGTTGTAAAAATGCTGGAAATTCCCGAGCATTTACGGCCAGAGGAATAGAGCCGATCATTTAATGAAATGAATGGGGTTTGATATGTTTAAAAAAATTTTATTTGCAACATCGGCAACGGGTGCCAGCGATCATGCGGCAAGGGTTGCCTTTAACATTGCCAAAAGCTACCAGTCTCACTTGAATATTTTTCATGTACTGGGAGTTCCCTCCAGGGGATACAGCCAGGTGGTCGTGGATGTAAAAACCAAAGAAAGAGTTGATGTTGATGAAGACTATACTGCTTGGGTAACTGAAGATATTCGAACGTATTATGAAAAATACCTGGATGAGAGCTTAAATTATACAATAGATGTTGCAGTGGGGGTGCCTGCCCGGGAGATATTGAGACAGGCAAAAATTCTGAAACCGGATTTGATACTGCTGGGTGGCAGCACGGGGGATGAAGGAGAAAGTGTTTACAAAAAAAGTTCTCTGGGCTCAACCCTTCAAAAAGTTGCCAAGTCAGCCAATTGCCCTGTTCTTTTTGTGAACCGCCCTGCAGCCTCTTTCTGGGGAGGATTGTCAAATATCGTATTCGGCACGGATTTTTCAAAAATCTCAGACAAGGCATTTGATTTTGCAATGAAGGTGGCTAAAACCCTTGATTGTGAACTCAGTGTTTTTCATGCCCTTGATATCAGTGCTTTGCATGCCGGCAAAATGTTAAACCAGGATGAAATTGAGCAGCAGATAAGAGAATCCTTGAGAAAAATCAGGTCAAGGTATGAGCCCCGGTTAAAAGAGTTGAAGGGTTACTCCATGGATGTCTGGGAAGGCATTCCCTTTATAGAAATTGTTAAATATGCCAGGGATAAACAAGCGGATCTGCTCATTATGGCGCATCATTCGAGAAAAATATCCTCAGAAGATATCAGACTGGGGGGAAATGTAGAACAGGTTATCGTCAGGGCAGGCTGCCCCGTAATAAGTATAAACAAATAAGATTCAGAGGATGTTATGAAAAAGAAAATCCTGGTGATTGATGATGATTTGAATATTAGAGATTATCTTGTTTCCCTGTTTAATGATAATGGTTATGAAGCCTATATTGCCGGGGATGTTAAAGAAGGGATAAAAGAGGCTAAGAAGATAAAACCAGACCTTATTACCCTGGATATAGAGATGCCGGGAGAATGGGGGCCGCGGTTTTACCGTCAGCTTTCACAGGATTCTGAATTAAAAAATATTCCGGTTATTGTTATCAGTGGTCTTTCCGGCCACCAATATGCTGTTGTAAATGCAGTGGCATCTCTTACAAAACCTTTTGACCGGGAAGAGCTGTTAAAAATTGTAAAAGAAACGCTCAATTAATTTAAGTATTTCTATTCGACCATGACAAAACAATTACTGCTTATCGATGGTGATAAAAATCAAGCCGGAGCTTTAAAAACATATAGAACGCCTGCAATACGAAGTTGTCATTGCAGCCACCTTTGAAGAGGTGAAGCATCAGCTTGGTTTTCTTAGCTGGGACATTATTCTTGCCGATCCGTTCCTTAGTGATGATGTGGCCGCATGCCTTGATTTGGCAAAAAAGAAAAACACTATTGTTCAGATCATTATTCTTGCACAAAAGGACAAGCTTGATATAGCCATGGATATTTTTGAATCCCGGGTACTTCATTACCTTGAGATACCGGTTAGCAGTAAAACCCTTGATTTGGCCCTCATTTCTGCCGGTAAAAATATTTCAAGGAATAAGAAACTTGAGCGGTATTCAGAAAGGCTTGCCGAATTGAACGGGACAAAGGATTTGTTTAATCAATTATTTGAGGAAGTTCCCTGCTATATTTCGGTACAGGACAAAAATTTGAGGATCACTGCATCCAATAAAAAATTCAAGAACCACTTTGGCAATCAGATTGGCGAGCCATGTTTTGAAACATATAAGCATAGAACATCCCAATGTAATGATTGCCCTGTTGCAGCAACATTCCAGGATGGCCAATCCCATAGTACAGAAGAGATCGTCACTTCAAAATTCGGCAAACAGTATAATGTGCTGACCCAGACAGCACCCATCAGAAACAAAAAAGGTGAAATCACCCAGGTGATGGAAATGTCCACCAATATCACCCAGATCCGCCAATTGCAGGACCATCTGGTTTCTCTGGGGTTGATGCTGGGCTCCATGTCCCACGGGGTAAAAGGCATGCTTACTGCTTTGGACGGAGGCATTTACCAGCTTGAAACAGGCCTTGCAAAAAAAGATGATGAACGGGTATTTAAAGCATCGGATCAGATCAAAACCATGGCAGATAAAATTAAGAAAATGGTGCTTGAAATTTTATATTATGCCAAATCAAGGGAACTTCAATATCAGGAGGTGGAGGTCGCTACCCTTGCTGAGAATATTATTTCCATAGTCAAACCAAAGGCTGAGAATAATGCTGTTTGTTTAGACATTTTAATTGACAAAAATCTTGGCAAAATTGATGTTGATTTAAAATGGATGGAGGCATCCCTTGTCAATCTGCTTGAAAATGCAGTGGATGCATGTACGTCTGACAGTGATAAAAAGGACCATTTCATAACGTTTCGTGCCTTTAAGAACACTAATAATCAAATTTGTTTCACCATTATAGATAATGGTATGGGTATGGACACTGAAACAAAAAACAAAATGTTTACGCTTTTTTTTACTTCCAAAGGTTCCCAGGGGACTGGGCTTGGTCTTTTTATCGCTCACAGGGTGATTAAATACCATGGCGGAACAATTGAAGTTGAATCGGAAAAGGGCAAAGGAAGTCAATTTTATATTTGCCTTCCCTTGAATAAACCAGATAATGGAAAAGTGGTTGAATTTCCCACGATAAACCATTAAGCTCTTTTTTGTATTTTCACATAGATTAATTTAGGGAAAACAATGCGACTGACAACAAAAAGCAGGTACGGCACAAGGCTTGTTCTTGATATTGCTGTTTACGGCAAGGAAAAACCAGTCCCTTTGAGCGATGTATCCAGGCGACAGAACATTTCCTTAAAATATCTGGAGCAGCTAGTGGGCAAGCTGAATAAGGCAGGCCTTATTGAAAGCCATCGAGGCCCTTTTGGTGGCCACATGCTTGCAAAATCGCCGGAAGACATAACCATTGGTACCATTGTAAGAATCCTGGAGGAATCCACAGCCATTACGGAT
>Ga0164315_10001989_pt1 | contig 15547 bp, 17 predicted proteins | sample GuaBasSedimGuay6_FD_113737 | JGI IMG/M metagenome (GOLD analysis project Ga0164315, IMG submission 113737) | Subseafloor sediment microbial communities from Guaymas Basin, Gulf of California, Mexico - Guay6, Core 4569-2, 0-3 cm | ecosystem: Environmental > Aquatic > Marine > Hydrothermal vents...
ATCCGTCACTGCGAGGCGAAGCCGTGGCAGTCTCCTTTGGTGTTCGTCTGCTTCATGGAGATCGCTTCGCTCGCAGGCTCACTCGCGATGACGGAGTTTTTTTGGCTCACTCGCAATGACGGGTTTTTTGTTCACTCGTTATGACGGGGGGGTTTTTTAACTATTAACTGCTCACTATTAACTATTAATTACCCAAAACCCATCTTTTTTGAGTGTTTTTTAAGGTTTCTTGTTTCCAAAAGGTGGCTTTGTGTTTGAGTTCTTCAATTAAAAAACGGCAAGATTTAAAAGCTTCGTCCCTGTGGGCACTGATGGTGGCAATAAGCACGATGGTATCATTAGGTTCAATATCACCGATACGATGAATCATAAGAGAATCAATAATTTTAAATTTATCTTGGCAGATTTTGGTGATATTTTCTAATTGTTTAATCGTCATTTTATCGTAGTGTTGCAAACTCATATGGGTAACATTATCTGATAGATTAAAATCACGCATTGTGCCGATAAAATTACAACAAGCACCGTATTTACCGTTTTCTTGTATTTTAGTCCATTTTGCTAATTCTTGATAGGGGTTGAATGGATTTTTTGATAATTTTATCATAAACTTAAAATTTATAGTTTTTGCTAACCGCCTGTTACGGGTGGAAAAAAAGCTATTTCATCACCATCTTTTGCTGTATCATCAAATTTAGCATAATCTCCATCTATGGCCACCAATATATTTTGTTCTAAATCATAATTATCGGTTGCCCTATTCCAAATATTTTTAATATTTTCATTTGGTTTAATATCTAATTCAACCTGTGATAGGTTTACTTTTTCAGCAAGATTTCCAAAAAATTTAACGGTGATTTTCATAATTTTTTAATTTATCATGTTTTGCAAAATAAATTTGCTGACGAGGAATGCCGCTATCAAAGTTAATATGCCACTGGTGGATAGAATTATTAAGGTTTTGCCACGCCAGCCAAAAATCACGTGTCCTAATAGTAAAATATTAAAAACTACCCAAGAAATTATTGAAAGAATTGTTTTGTGGGCTATGTGTTGCGAGAACATATCATCCATAAACAAAAAACCGGATAATAAACTAAGGGAGAGAAAAATTTGTCCTGCAAGAATCATATTTATCAATAAATGTTCCATCACAAATAAAGCCGGTAATTTTTTGATGATAATTCCTGCTTTGTGATGATGAAGAGCATAGTTTTGGATTGATAACAAAATAACCTGCATCAATGAGAGGCTAAAAATACCAAAAGCAACAATGGAGCTAAATATATGAAAACCAGATTGTAGATTCATGATAATAACCTTGTCTGCTGCTTGTGGCAAAAACATTAAAAATATCATTATAATTGCATTCACCGGCAAAATACCTATGCCAAGCACCATAACCTGATGTTTTATAGAATATAACAACATAATAAACACCACGACAAACGAGGCAAGAGATAGAGTATTTATAAAAGATAAGTTAATAGCGGAATCCATCATCATCAAAGGATATAGATAAAAAAAGTGAAAAAATAGAGCTAAAATTGAAAAAACAACAATTTGAGTTGATATATCTGCTCCCCATATTAAAAGTTTGGGTTGGTTTATTTTTATGATAAATAAATATGAGGCAACAAGATAAAAAATGATACTTAAGATGGAGAATAACATAAAATTATGATTTTTAAAAAATGCTTATATTAACACTTATTATAAAAAATTATCTAAATTCCTTCAAGCGGTTGAATAAAAGGATTATTAGGCCAAAACCCAAATCCGCTTTTATCTTTTATATTTTGTCTGGTTGTGGGCTTAAAATCACCACTAACAATAGATTCAACAATTAAATCAATATTAAATAATGGAGAGTTATCGTCTTTTGTAATGATTTTACGGTTTTTAAAGCCTTGATAGGCACATAAAACATCATCCTCCTCACCAGGACGCGTGCAACCTGCAAGAATTATTTTTTGATTATCGGTTAATTTTTTATCACTGTTCTCTAATTTCATTGATATAATTTTATCTCCATCGGCACGGCTTAAATCTATTTTTAAATCAAGTCCTGAGATGCCATAAACCCATCCGCCCCATTGTTTGAAAATATTTTTTGAAAAAACATCGGATAAGTTTTTCTCTATTTGATACTTTAACTTACCAGCTGTGGTCTCGCCTGTGGCTATTTTTTGGACTACTGGAAAAAATCTATATATATCTTCAATAGTTATATTGCCTGTTATATGAGGTGCTCCCTCCATATTTATCTCTCTATTAGAAATCGGCATATCAAAACGAAATCCCGGAGCCAAAGCTACCTGTGCTTTTGATTTTTTTCTCAAAGCATCTGCAAAGGCATTATTAAAGGTTGATTCCAAAGCATTTTTTCGGTCAAGTTGCCCTACCGTTGTGCCTATTACAGTTGTGATTGATGATTTTAAATAATAATCAAAAAAACTGGTTGGTAATTGAATCGGTTTTTTTAAATCAGTAAAAGGTTTGCGAGCAATTTTAACAATTTTTAAAAGTGCTTTATCGGGGGTTATATTTTGAGTTATATGGTGTATTTGCCAGTGGGTTTTTATAGGTTTTTTATCCGCAAAAGTAATATCCATTTGCCCCAGATAAGCATCAGAGCCTGCCTCTACTACCTGCGCTCCGCTTTTACTTTTCAAAGGTTGGTAAGTAAGCTCGTGAGTATGGGCTGAAAAAAATAAATTAACCGAATTTTGTGTTATATTATTAGCAAGATAATAATCTTTTTGAATCCCGAGCTCGCTCATCACAACGATAAAATTTGCCCCCTGTTTTTTCAAATCAGTTGAATGCTTTTCAATTAAATTTATATATGCTTTTTCACCTTGTAAAAATTCAAAACCCTCACTTAAAAGTGGGTGCATTTTTGGCACAATATCAGAGGTTATGCCGATTATACCAATTTTTATGCCGTTGATATTTTTAATAATTGTTGCAGGCAAGAATGGATCACCTTTGTTCCAAAATGGTTTGGTGTAAATTACATTTGCTGATAGATTTGGAAAGTTTGGTTTTTTAATGTCAGATATATCAAGTCGCCATTTCATAAACCAAGGCACACCGTCAGCATACCTTTCTCGTGCCACCCCAGGTCCATAGCCAAAATCCCAATTGCCCGGCACCCCAACATCAATCCCTAAGTTATTTACAGCCTCCACAATTGCATTACCGTGAGTATAAGTAGCCTCCACGCCACCGTGATAGGTGTCGCCGGTATTTAACAATAAAGAATTTTTATGAGATTTTCTAATTTTATCAATAACAGTTTTGATCCGAGCAATTCCGCCTCTTTTTTCTAATTTAACTTTGCCGTTTTCATAACGAACCAGTTCATTATGAGAGATTAAATTTGCATGTAAGTCATTCATGTGAATAAGAGTAATTGTTTTGGAATTTGCAATAGATGAAACAAAAAACAATATTAAACTGGCAACAATAAATATCTCTTTTTTGACAAGGGGGCATGCCCCCTTGTTGGTTCTTGTGCAGGGTTGGAGACATGTATTTAGCTGCCGAGTTAATAATAAAAATAAATTTGTTTTTTTGGTGGAGAGTTTGATAAAGTTTATCATAATAGAGACCTTTGTATAATTAAAGTGTGATTTAGAATAATAAGAAAATAGCACATATTTTATTAAAAAATGAGGAAAATGACAAGTCCTTTGATGAATTTTTTGATAAAATAGGTGCATTTTATTGTTGTTATAAATTCTGACAAGAATCATGCAAAGGTCTCAATAATAATTTAGTAGTAGCAAAAGATGCTATTATACACTTTTATCCAATAGAGTATTGCTGTTTTTAAAAATGCCAACAAACAAAAAACAAATTTTTTTTATAGTTTTAATTATCGCAATCGTAATTATTGCAAAATTATTTTACCAAACAGCTACAAATAATGATTTGATTTTTTTGTTATTGCCTGTAACTTTTATAATTGAAGTTTTTAGTCTCTCAAATGCTGTTTTCAGCCCTCAAAATGGTTATTTTTTTGCTAATTTAAATATTATAATTGATAAATCCTGTGCCGGTTTTAACTTTTGGATTATAACTTTTTCTGTGATGGCATTTTTATTGATTATAAAAACAAAAAATGTTAAAATGAATTTTTTTTATATCATTATGGCAGTTTTTTTGTCATATGGACTTACAATTTTTGCCAATAGCTCGCGAATTTTTACCTTGCTTTTTACTGATATTTATTTTAAACAATTTTCAAATAAAATATGGTTTCACGAAGCAGTTGGAGTTTTTGTTTATTTATTCGTTTTAATATCTGCTTATTTGTTCCTTGATTTTATTTTAAAAAAACATTATGAAAAATGCTCTTAATCCAAAGTGGTTATTTTTAACTACATTCATCCCTTTTGTTCTACTGGGATTAGCTCATTTTGATGTTTACAACACAATAAACCCTATCTTAAAACCCAAAGCTATCAATGCTTGGTTTATGTTGTTATATATTTTTGTGCCGATACTTATTACTCACTTATTATTGACAATTTATTTAATCACAACCCACAAAAAATTAAATTTTTATATTGGATTAGCAACTTTTTCAACCTATACGATTGCCTTTTATACCATAATTAGATTAGGTTATCTCGGTGACATTATGCCGGGTTATATTCCAAGATATATGGTATCTTCGGATATTTTATTTTATTTGTATGCTGTTATGGTGCCAACTTTGTTTTATGCAATTGTTGTTATGGTGGTCTCAAAAACAGATTTGACAAAAAATTTGAAATTTTGGAAAAACTTTGGCATAACTCTTGCGGTGCCGATTGTAGCTTATGTATTTTACCAAATTATCCTGCCATTATTTAAGAACTATCACTTATTAAGATCAACTGATTTTTATCAACACTCTATCACAGTCATCTCCATTATTCTTGCATTATTATTTTTCTTTTTTTTAATAAGAAGTTTGTTGTTATTGTCAAACAAAATGGCAAATAAATATAAAATATTTAAAATAATTTTAATGACTTTGTTTGTATTGATTTTTCCTTTGTTAGGGCTTTATATCAATAACGATAGTCAAAATTTAAACTCACTTGGTATAATAGCAGTTGCTGATTTTTCAAACCATTGGTTTTATATTCTGGCAGCTTTTAACGGAGTTTTGTTATTATTGCCTGCGATTAGAAACCAGCAATATAGGTTGATGATATTTTTATTAAAGTCAATAACATTCAGCTTTACTCTTTATTTTTTCGTAGTGTTTTTGCCCTTATTGCCAGTTTCAGTAATCCTTACCGCATTTATTGGGTTAGGTTTTTTAATCTTAACCCCTACTGTGTTATTTTTTATCCACACCTCATCAATGGTCTCAGATTTTAAATTTTTAAAATTCAACAAGCAGGTTTTATATGTTGTGCCGTCATTGGGTTTTTTAATAATCCCCTTAATCATTTTTAATAATTTTAGCTACCAAAGAGCAAATTTACAAATAAGTTTAGACTATGTTTACAAACCAAAATATGATAAAACTATTGACATTGATGGCAAATTACTGCAAAATACATTAATCAGCATAAAAAAACAAAAAAAGAAAAGTAGGAATTCCTTATCAGATGGGACTCCGATAATAGATCAATTTTATAAAAATATTGTGCTTGATAATTTAACCCTATCGGATAATAAAATCAACCATTTAAACCAAATATTTTTTGGCATTATAGAAAAAAAAGGAAGACAAAGAAGAGTTTGGCAGCCACCAAAAACCACCAAAATTGATAAAATAAGAACTCACACTAAATTTAATCAAGACACCAAAACCTATAAAACCTGGATTGATTTTGATATCACAAATACAGAAGAGAGACAAGCAGAGTTCAGATCAGTTTTCAAATTACCAGATGGAGTCATGATTAGCAATTATTATCTAATGATTGAGGACAAAAAAGAATATGGCATATTAGCAGAGAAAAAATCTGCCACTTGGATTTATAAAAATATAGTTGATAGCAAACGAGACCCGGGATTATTATATTATCAAAAAGATGGCAAGGTCGTTTTTAAAGTATTTCCATTTGCCAAAAAACAAACTCGTAAAACTGGCATAGAATTTACCCACAAACAAGCCTTTGAGATAAAATTTGATGAGAAAAATACTGCTTATGTTGCTGTGCCAAGCGTTATATCAGAACCAATACAGCATAAAAATATCAGTTTTATTCCAGCAAAAATTAAAAAATCTTTACCGCAGGCAAAAAGACAGATGTTTTATCATTTTATAATTGATGATTCAGATAACAAAAAAACAACAAATTATATCCTGCAAGCCCAAAAAATCATCAAAGAGAGGGGTATAGATAAAAAACAAACTAAAACTTCTTTGGTGAATTTTGCAATCTCCGATATCAAATTAGATGATTATAAAGCAACAAACAACCAAAAAAGTGGTTTTTATTTGGAGCGAGCGCTTAAACAAACTTTAATAAATTCATATAAAAAGCAAACCTATCCTTTGATAATTGTTATAAGTGATAATTTTAATCAAGCAGTTCTCTCAGATGATTTACCAAATTTTGCTGATACCTATAACTACCACCCCTATTTTTATCATATTCAAAATAATAATATAAACAAAATTTCATATGATGATATTAGACACTCTACCAAAAGCAATTTACCAAACCCAGAATTAAATGGTTTTGAATTTACAACAGATAATAAAACTTTTTATTTACCAGATAATAACAAAACATCATGGGTTTTAAATGCAAACGAAAGCAAAACCACAACAGATAACAACAAAAAAGAAAAAACAAGCTGGCAACACATTATGCAATTACAACAAAAACTTATGTCATATCATATTTTTTCAAAAAACAGCAACAAAGACTGGTTAAACATAATCAAAACAAGTTTTAAATCTGGCATTATGACTGAATTTACTTCATATATCGCTTTGGAGAATGAAGCCCAAAAAAGAACCCTTTTAAAAAAACAACAACAAGTTTTAAAAGCTGATAGCAGTTTAGATACAGGCGGAGAACCCAAGAGAATGTCCGAGCCTGCCCTATTTTGGTTATTATTTATATTTTTGCTATTTTATATTGCACGACACAAGCTCTATGCAAATCGGCAACATCCAACTTAAAAATAATCTTATCTTTGCTCCAATGGCAGGGATTAGCGACCTACCTACTCGTAAATTGATGCGTAAATTTGGAGCAGGTTTGGCGGTGTCTGAAATGGTATCATCAAATTCACTATTATATGGTAGCAAAAAAACCGCAAGACGTGCTGATTTATCCCAAGAAGATGCCCCAACCTCGGTGCAAATTATGGGAACTGTGCCACAAATGATGGCAGATGCTGTGATGTATAATATTGACAAAGGTGCAGATATTATTGATATAAATATGGGTTGCCCTGCCAAAAAAGTGTGTAATGTTATGGCAGGAGCAGCTTTAATGCGTGATGAAAAATTAGTGGAGCAAATTTTAAATGCGGTGATTAAAAAATCATCTGTGCCAATAACCTTGAAAATTCGCTTAGGATGGGATGATGATCATATAAATGCTCAACAAATTACTATGATTGCGGAGAATTGCGGAGTATCGGCGATTACAATTCACGGCAGAACGAGAGCCCAGGGATATAGTGGCGAGGCAAATTATGATGAAGTAGCAAAAATTAAACAAAAAATAAAAATCCCCATAATTGCCAACGGCGATATCAACTCTGCTCAAAAAGCACAGTATGTTTTAGAAAAAACAAAAGTTGATGCATTAATGATAGGCAGAGCCGCGATGGGAAACCCCTGGATTTTTAAAAATATTACCCATTTTTTACAACATAATGAGATTTTACCCAAACCCACAATTGCCGAAATTAGAGAGATTTTATTAGAGCATTTACAACAACTTTATCAATTTTATGGCGAATATATGGGCGTTATGATGGCTCGCAAACATATAAGTTGGTATAGCAAATCACAAAAAAATAGTGCCACCTTTCGCCAAAAAGTTAATAAAATCAAAAATGCAAACGAACAACAACAAGCCGTGGATGAATTTTTTAACAATTTTTTATTATGACATATTCAATAGGTTATATTTTATTTTTAACATTCGCTTTGTCGGTTTTGGCAGGTATTCATTTTTATTTGTGGCATAGGTTGGTTAAAAAGACCGCTTTAAATAAAAAACTTCACAAAATAACCTCCGCAATTATAATCATCTTGGCATTGCTGATGCCTATCAATATGATATTATTAAAGTTTTATCCGTTAAATGCTATCTATTCTTTTGCTTGGCTCATGTTTTTGTGGTTAGGCTTGATGTTCTTTTTGTTTTTCTGGCTGATAGTATCTGATTTTATTTATCTTATTATTTTTTTGATGCTTAAAACAATCCCTCGTAGAAAAATTAAACTAAATCCTCAAAGACGAGAGTTTATTGCCCGGGCAGTTGCTGTTAATAGTTTGGTGTTATCATCTGGCATGGGTATTTTGGGGGTTAAAAACTATTATGCCGATCCTATAATTAAAAAAATAGATATACGGCTTCATAATTTGCCGAACATTTTCAAAGGTTTTAAGATACTTCAAATCTCAGACCTTCATCTGGGGCAAATGATGGATAAAGAAAAATTATCAAAAGTTGTGGAGCAAGTCAATTTACAAAACCCAGATTTAATAGTTATTACCGGAGACTTGGTGGACGGACGAGTTGAGGTTTTATCTGATGAGATTCAACCTTTAAAAAACTTAAAAAGCCCGTATGGCACATTTTTTATCACCGGCAATCACGAGTATTATAGTGGAGTTGAAAGCTGGATAAAAGAAATCACCAAATTAAATATCAAGGTTTTGCAAAATGAGGCTGTCCGAATAAAAAAAGACAATGATTTTATATATTTATCCGGCGTCCATGATTATGGGGCAGAAAAAACAGGCTCTGATTTAATCGCTGATTATGAAAAAGCATTAGGAAAATTGGATAAAAATAAAAATATAATCTTGCTCGCCCATCAACCCTCGGCTATCAAAAAAATCACAGATTATAAGGTAGATTTAATGTTATCAGGGCATACTCACGGCGGACAAATTTGGCCGTTTAATTATTTGGTAGGTTTATTACAACCGCATATGAAAGGCTTGAAAAAATACAGGAATACTCAATTATATATCAACCAAGGCACAGGTTGTTGGGGACCGCCTTTGCGAGTTGGCACATTTAACGAGATAACAAAAATTATACTTGTATAAAAAAATGGGAGTTAAATTATTGTTTGTATTTGACACCAGTAAAATAAAAATGTATAATTGTGTTTTTTAATCATTAGAATATTTATATTATGGAAACCATTACAAAACCACAACAGGCAAATCTATATAATGATTTTTTCAAGGAAAAAAAAGAATTGGAATCAACCTTGGCAACATTAGAATTACTGAATGATAAAAAATCTTTGGATTCAATAAGAAAAGGAGTAAATGAGATAAAAAATGGAGATTCTGTAAAAATATCTTTTGATGAGATAGATAACCTATAAAATGGAAATTGAATTTTCAAATAGTTTTATTAAAAATCTTAACAAGTTGAGTCCTCAAATAAAAACCACAATCAAAAATAGAATCAAACAAATTTCAATTGATCCTAAAATTGGCATTCCCTTAAAAGCAAACCTAAAACCCTATTGGAAATTAAGATACCGAGATTATAGGATTGTATATAGTTTTAACTCGGATAAGATATTTTTTTATGCTTTGAATCACAGAAGCAAGATTTATAAAAATTTATAAAGAAATAACTTAAATCAGTTGCTTTGATTTAATAATTTTTGTTTGGCTTGATCAAATTCCTCTTGACTTATCAGCCCTTTTTTTAATAAATCGTGCCATTTTATCATCTCGTCTGCTACTGAAAAAGATGATAATTTATCATGTCCGATTATTTTTGCCGAATTAGTTTTAGCTTTTTTTGTGATTATATTTGAAAATATGCCATTTTCTGCTACCCATTTGTTATGCCTCAAAAGAGGTTTGAAAAATAACCAACTAAATAAAAAATACATTACTGTCGCTCCAATAATTGTTACAAAAAAACTTAACATATAGAGTAAAACATGATCATCTTGTTGGTTATAATAAAACCAATTACCAAAAGCTAAAATTGAAGCAATTATAGCTAACCAATACAATGTATCTATGATATTTTCTATCTTTATGATAGGTGAAAATTTTTTATCTTTTTTCATTATATAGATAGCAATTAAAATAATTGCAGGAGGAATAATACTTCCAAATGTCAAAGCCATAATCACAAAAAATGCCATAACTTTTACTCTATCACCACCATCCAAAGGAGTGTTTATATCAACAAAAGAAGTGTGGCATTGTTGGCAATTTTCATCTTTATTTTTGTTTGCTTTCAAGCATTTGGGGCAATAAATCATTTTTGCGGTATCCGATAAATAAAAAAAGCAAATTATAACACAAACAAATTTTTTGATAAGTAATTTTATAAAAATGTATAATTGCAGTTTTTTATTTTAAATTCTTATGCCAACAATTTCAATGTTTTATGGAATAATTATCCGCATGTATTGTGCTCCCAAAGAACACAATCCACCACATATTCATGTTTATTATCAAGATGATAAAGCAGTTATTGATATTAAAAAATGTGAGATAATTGAAGGGAAATTACCACAAAACAAGTTAAGAGTGGTTTTAGCATGGGTAGAATTAAGAAAAGAGGAATTATTAGCAGACTGGGAATTAGCACAAAATGGCGAAACTCCTTTTAAAATAGACCCATTAAAATAGTGAGGTAAAAATGTATTTATCTGTCACAGAAGTTCATCCAATTGAGAATTATCAATTATTATTAAAATTTGAAAACAACGAAGAAAAAATATTTGACATTCGTCCTTTTTTGGAGGTTGGCAAGTTTAAAGAATTAAAAAATGAGGATTTGTTCAAAACTGCTCGTTTGAGTTTTGATACCGTTCAATGGGCAAATAAATTAGATATTGATCCTGAAATTTTATATCAAGACAGCAAAACTATAAAACAATAATCTCTTTTATGATTTATCCAAAAAAATTTGATGTTATTGTTGCAGGCGCAGGGCATGCAGGCTGTGAGGCGGCGTATGCTTCGGCACGAATGGGGGCTGATACTTTGCTTATAACAGATAATATTGAAACCATCGGGCTTATGAGTTGTAATCCTGCCATAGGTGGGATCGGTAAGGGGCATTTGGTAAAAGAAATTGATGCGATGGGTGGGTTGATGGGCTTTGTGGCAGATGCCGCTTGTATTCATAGCCGCACTTTGAATTTAAAAAAAGGTCCTGCGGTGCAAGCAACAAGAATGCAATCTGATCGGAATATCTACAAACAAAATGTTCGCAATATTTTAGAAGCCCGACCTAATTTATATATTTTTCAACAATCTGTCGAATCTTTATTGATTGAAAAAAATCAAATTTTTGGTATTAAAACTAAAATGGGTTTAGAAATTAAATCACAAAGTGTGGTTTTAACCTCTGGTACTTTTCTCGATGGTAAAATTCATATCGGTTTGAAAAATTATGCAGGTGGGCGAGCGGGTGAAAAATCTGCCATATCTTTATCACAAAATTTAAAAACCTTAGGAATGCAAGTTTCAAGGTTAAAAACTGGCACACCGCCACGCATTGCAGGCTCATCAATTGATTTTAAAAAATTAGATATTCAACCAAGCGACAAAAATACCCCTAATTTTTCATTTTTTCAACAAAATAAAAACCCCCTGCCCCATACAGATTGTTATATCACTCGCACCAACAAAAAAACTCACGATATTATTAAATCTGGGCTTGATCGCTCGCCTTTATATAGCGGTGTTATTGATAGCGTTGGTCCGCGTTATTGCCCCTCAATTGAAGATAAAGTTAAACGTTTTGCTGATAGGGATTCTCACCAGATTTTTGTTGAACCTGAGGGCTGGAATACGGACGAGTTTTATCCTAATGGCATCTCAACGAGTTTGCCGTTTGATATTCAATATCAATATGTTCGCTCGATTGAAGGCTTTGAAAATGCTTTTATAACCAGGGCAGGTTATGCGATTGAATATGATTATTTTAATCCGCAAAATTTGGATTATTCTTTGCAAACAAAAAATATTAAAAATTTATTTTTTGCAGGTCAAATCAACGGCACGACAGGATATGAAGAGGCTGCCGCCCAAGGCTTACTCGCAGGCTTAAATGCCGCTTTATCGGTGCAAAATAAACCGCCATATCTGGCAAATCGGGCTAATTCATATATGGGAGTGATGATTGATGATTTAATAACCCTTGGCACAACCGAACCCTATCGGATGTTTACCTCTCGCAGCGAGTATCGCTTGTCGCTACGAGAGGATAATGCCGATATTCGGCTTATGCCAGAGTCTTATAAATTAGGTTTGATTGATAAAAAAATATGGCAACAATTCCAACAAAAACAAGAAAACATTAATAAATTAACTCAAAAATTAGAAATAACAAAATTAAAACCTAATATGGTCTCCTCTCTGCCACAAACAACGGCTGCGAATATAGCTCTAAAACAACCTGCGATTAAAATTGATGATATTATTCCCTTTATTGATGATTTAGGATTTATACCAAACAGAGCGGAAAAAGAACAGGTACAAACAACAATAAAATATGCAGGATATTTACAAAGACAACAGATTCAAATCAAGCAATATCAAAAACAAAGAAAAGCCAAAATTCCGCTTGACTTTGATTATGACAAAGTTTCAGGATTATCAAATGAACTCAAACAAAAGCTAAAACAACATCAACCTGCGGATATAAGTTGTGCTTTGCAAATAGCCGGCATGACACCTGCGGCAATTTCTTTATTGTTGGTTTATGTCAAGCGATATGGATAATAATATTTTAAAAGCAGGTTGCATTGAATTGGGTTTAAAACTTACAGATTTTCAATTAGCACAATTTGATACAATCCAAAACGAGTTAATAAAATGGAATAAAACTATCAATCTTACCTCTATAACCTGCAAAAAAGAAATTGTAATCAAGCATTTTTTAGATTCTTTGAGTATTCATAAATATATCAACAAACAAAAAATAGCCGATATAGGCACAGGTGCAGGTTTTCCCTCGCTCCCTTTGGCGATAATCTATCCACACCAAGATTTTTATTTAATTGAAAAAAATAATAAAAAAATAATTTATTTGCAACATATCCGGCACCTCTTAAAATTAAAAAATATTCATATTTTGCACGATAGAGCTGAAAATATAACAGGTTATAATTTTGATATAGTGCTTTGCAGGGCATATGATTCTTTGGTGGAATTTTATAAATTATCAACAGTAAAAACATATCAAAAAAGTATATTTTTAGCAATGAAAGCTACAAATTTCAAAAGAGATTATGCAAAACTTTTAAAAAAATGTAATAATACTCAAGTTTTTAACTTAATTGTCCCATTTATGGAATCACCAAGATTTTTAATCCAGTTTTCAGACCAACAAACAAATGAATAAAATAATTGCTATTAGCAACCAAAAAGGAGGAGTTGGCAAAACGACAACTGCCATAAACCTGTCTGCCTCGCTGGTAGCCGCCTCTCAAAATGTTCTTTTGGTTGACTTGGACCCACAAGGAAACGCTACTATGGGATCTGGGATTGAAAAGTATGACATAAAATATAATTGTTATGATATTTTAATGGGAGAAAAAACCGCAACCGAAGTTATGGTAAAATCTACCAGTGGTTATAATGTTTTGCCCTCGAATGAGAATCTAACCGCAGCTGAGGTAAAACTTATCAACAAAATTGCCCGCGAGCAACAACTCAAAATGGCCTTAAAAAATATTAAAAAAGACTTTGATTACATAATTATAGACTGCCCTCCCTCTCTTAACATATTAACTTTAAATGCATTAGTTGCAGCAGAGGAGGTAATTATCCCTATGCAGTGTGAATACTATGCCTTGGAGGGTTTGTCATCACTATTAGAGACAATCAAAGATGTTCGTAATTCTGTCAATCCTGATTTAGAAATTGCAGGTATTATCCGAACTATGTTTGATATTCGTAATAACTTATCAACCGAAGTATCAGACCAGCTAATCGAGCATTTTGGCAAAAAAGTTTATAACACCATTATACCTCGCAATATCTCCATCGCCGAGGCCCCAAGTTATGGCAAATCAATTTTAAAATACGAACCAACATCAAAAGGAGCGCTCGCATATATGGCACTGGCAGGTGAAATAATTAGACAGAATTCATAAATAGGTAAAATAACAATATGGCAAAAAAACAAGGCTTAGGAAAAGGATTAGATGCTTTACTCGGAGGCATTGAAAATATTCAAAAAATTCAAAAAATCCACAACGATAATGAATTGCAGTTTTTAAACATAGAGCATATTCAACCAGGCAAATATCAGCCAAGAGTGAATTTTGATAAAAAATCATTGCAGGATTTGGCAAATTCTTTAAAAAAACAAGGCATGGTTCAACCTATTGTTGTGCGATCTATTGGTAAAAAATTTGAAATAATTGCAGGTGAGAGAAGGTGGCGAGCAGCTGCCATCGCCAAGCTTGATAAGATCCCAGTAATCATTAAAAAAGTAGATGATGAGACCGCAGCTGCTGTATCTTTGGTGGAAAACATCCAAAGAGAGGATTTGAATATAATTGAAGAGGCATCAAGTTTTGAGAGATTTAACACAGAATTTAAAATGACCCATCAACAAATTGCAAATCTCGTCTCTCGTTCGCGAGCATCCATCACGAATACAATGCGTCTTTTAGAATTAAATCAAGATGTTAAGAGACATTTGATAGAAAAAAAATTAGATATGGGGCATGCCAGAGCTCTACTCGGATTAAGCAATACACAACAAAAAATATTAGCCAACAAAATTATTAAAAATAACCTCAATGTTAGGCAAGCAGAATCTTTGGCGAACTCTCAAAAAACACAAAAAAATAAACAACAGAAAAACAAAGTTTATAAGGATTCGGATATTGAAAAATTAGAACAAAATTTATCAGAAAAAATATCAGCCAAAATAAATATCCTACATAACAAATCAGGCAAAGGGAAAATTGTTATCCATTATTATGACTTAGACGAATTAGATGGAATCATTAAGAAATTTTAAAAAATTCCATCATAACACAAGGCATGCAGTATCGTGGTTATCTCTCAAAAGAATCTCGTCATAACGAGGCGGACGAGAATAATTGATAATTAATAGCTATTAGTTTAAACAACGCTATTAATTTTTAACTATTAACTAATAACTATATAGACTGCCGTGGTTATCTCTCAAAAGAATTTCGTCATAACGAGGCGGACGAGAATAATTGATAATTAATAATTAACAGTTATTAGTTTAAAATCCGCTATTAATTTTTAACTATTAACTAATAACTATATAGACTGCCGTGGTTATCTCTCAAAAGAATTTCGTCATAACGAGGCGGACGGGTAAAAAAAGGGACACGGAACAATAAACCGCCGTGG
>Ga0164315_10001993_pt1 | contig 15534 bp, 11 predicted proteins | sample GuaBasSedimGuay6_FD_113737 | JGI IMG/M metagenome (GOLD analysis project Ga0164315, IMG submission 113737) | Subseafloor sediment microbial communities from Guaymas Basin, Gulf of California, Mexico - Guay6, Core 4569-2, 0-3 cm | ecosystem: Environmental > Aquatic > Marine > Hydrothermal vents...
ATGTTTTAGGGAAATGCGTATCAGTCGGTAAATGGGTGGATACTTAAAATTTATGCGCTCCAGCATTTGGCTTTCGTACATCTCAAAATAATCGTTGGAAATCACATTGCGAATCACTTCATGGTAAGGCGTCGATGTTTGAATAACTACTTTCCCTCTTTTGTTCTTCCTCCCTGCCCTACCACTCACTTGGGTCAATTGCTGAAAGCTGTATTCGAATGACCTGAAGTCTGGAAACATCAGCATATTATCGGCATTCAGCACCCCTACCAAGCCCACATTATCAAAATCCAAACCCTTGGTTACCATCTGGGTTCCTACCAAGATATCTATTCTTTGGTCTTCAAAATCATTGATTATCTGCATAAATGCATTCTTGGAACGAGTAGTGTCCAAGTCCATTCTTTTGATTTGTTTGTCAGGAAAGAAAATTGGTAATTCATCCTCAATTTTCTCCGTTCCAAAGCCTTGCATTCGCAATTCCTTACTTCCACATTCGGGACATTGCACAGGTACTTCATTAGAATACCCACAGTAGTGGCATTTTATTCTCCTTATTTGCTTATGATAGGTAAGGGTAACATCACAGTTTTTACATTCGGGTGTCCATTGACATTTATTACAAACCAGTCGTAGCGAAAACCCTCTTCGATTTTGAAATAAGATTACTTGCTCTCCTCTTCCTAGGCTCTCTTTCATTGCTTCCAGCAAAAATTGAGAAAAATGCGACTTCATCTCCTTCTGTTTACGCGCCTTTACCATATCGACCACTAAAACCTCAGGCAAACTTATTCCGCTATATCGCTTCTTCAATTGAACCAAGCCAAACTTCTTTTTTCGGGCTTTATAATAGCTCTCGATACTGGGTGTGGCCGAACCTAAAAGCGTAGGTGCCTTATGCAACCAAGCCAAATAAATTGCTGCATCGCGTGCATGATAACGCGGTGCTGGGTCGTATTGCTTATAGGAAGTATCATGCTCTTCGTCCACGACAACCAATCCCAAATTATTAAATGGCAAAAAGATAGCAGAGCGTGCTCCTATGATAATTTTGTAATCTGATTGCTGATCTAGTCCTCCTAAAACCTTATTCCAAACCTCTACCCGCTCATTCTGATTATAACGCGAGTGGTAAACCCCCACATCTTTCCCAAAGTATAAACGCAAACGATTGATTATCTGCGCTGTTAATGCAATCTCGGGAAGTAAAAATAAAACTTGCTTTCCCTCGGCAATCACTTTTTCAATTAGCTTAATATAAACCTCTGTTTTTCCACTACCAGTAATCCCATGTAGCAAAACCACCTGTTTTTCTTCAAAATCAGCCTCAATAGATTCTACAGCTGCAGTCTGCTCATCATTCAATGTGATGCTACTTACTTCTTTTTCTGCATCAAAATCGAGCAATCGTGAGGATTCTTTCTCATAAATCTCCACATAGCCTTTTTTCACCATTGAGCTTAAAATAGAAGCGCTTACTCCCGACTTCTTCAACAGCACTGCCTTATTTACCTCTTCGGGTTTTCCTGAAAACCAGTTGCTACGCTGTAAATAGGCCAATAATAATTCAACTTGTTTTGGAGCCTTTTTTTCAATGCTTTGTGTTAATTCTTGCAAGGCATTTTCACTATTATAGTTCTCTCCTAAACGAATATAGGACTCCGTTTTAGGCTTAAAGCGAATCTTCATTTCCTCTTCAGGCAAAACAGCACCTTTTTCAATCAAGGTTTTTATGAGATGCATTACTTTAAGCTGATCCACGATATTTGCGACCTCAGTAAGAGTGAGTACTTCTTGCATTTCCAATGCCTGAACTATCAGAAACTCTTTATCATTGAGCAGGTCATAGTTTTTATCCCAATTGGGATTCAAAACCACTTTAGTTTCACTGGCCAGTTTTAAAGCTGTTGGCAAAGCTGCATTCATAACTTCGCCTGGGGTAGCCATATAGTATTCAGCCATCCAATCCCAGAAACGAAATTGAGTATTATTTACAATAGGCTCCGAATCGAGCACATCGAGTATATATTTAATATTTGGATAATTGGGAACCTCTTGATGGATACGTTTTATAAGACCACTGTACAGCTTCTTTTTTCCAAATTGCACCACTACTCTTTTACCTTCAACCACCAAATCATTCTTCTCGAATGGCACACGGTAAGTGAATGTTCCTGGAATGGGAACCGGAAGCAATATGTCCACAAAGAGGGTTATTCGTTCCATTTAAAATAAATGATAATCTGATTAAAAAAACTAATGATAAAAAAAGAAAAGTACAGCTATTTCCTAAACCGAATTTGTAGATTTAGTTTAATAAAAAAATCTCCATCCTCTTTATACACCTCACCAAATCTATGTCTAGAACTGCTAGCTGTATCAAGTTTTGTATTGTGAAATAAATAGTCCTCAAACATATTCTTATTGTATAAGTGATAACTTAGAACCTCACCATCTTCTTTTACTATTAAATAACCACCTGTTGCATCGTAAACCCCATTCCACAATGTAGAAGGCATCATACCCAAAGCAACTTCAGTCAGCAATTTCTTAATCTTATATTCATAAAACCTATGATTGTACGAAGTATCAAAATTCATAGGATTTCTCACTTCTGCATTCTCTATTAAATCAGCAATATAAGAGAGTGAAGATGAATAAAAGCTAAACACAATATCAGCTAAGATATTAGGCAATAAACTATCGATTAGTGTCAAATTATTTCCAAATACCTTATTTTCTGTTCTAACAAACTGAATCTTAGCATTATTATCATTCAAAGCTTCTATTCTATCCTTTATTTTACTTCTTGTATTTATCTCATTTATTTCATCTATTAAACTAATGGACATCCTATCACAAATAACCCTATAAATAAAGTTTGTGGTTCTACCAGCATTTAACAATGTAGAGGCTCCTCCTAATTGAGACTTTATACTAAATCCTAATTCAGGCTGTAGATTTGTTCTTGCATCATGGATTACAATGCGAATATCAGTTTTAGAATTTGATTTTGCTTTTAGTGATGAACACTTTATTTCAGAAAGAAATTCTTCAATTTCAGGCACTTCAAAAGAACTACTATGTGCCTCTTTAATTCTATTTAGTAATAACCCTGCATTCTCTTTAAACAAATAAATAGGAATCTTCAGAATAGATTCTCCATCACTAATAAAAACTAGACTATCTTTTACAGAGTACTCAAAATGTCCATTTGTTTCATCACGTAATATCTTAATAATAGGATATAACAAATCGGGTATTCTATTTAAGAACTTGTCACCAACAAACACTTTTGTGTCTGATAAAAGCTTTAGCAAAGTATATATTTCACTCCATTCACCTTTATTACCTTTCATTGTTTTTTTCTAAGAGTTTATTAATTATTTTTGTTGCAGTAGCTTGAATTGCTGGAATTGCTACGGAGTTACCAAACTGTTTATAGGCTTGTGCATCTGAAACCTCAATTAAAAAACCTTCAGGAAAGCCTTGTAATCTAGCCCATTCTCGTGGAGTCATTCTACGCCACCCTTGTCTATTAACTTCTCCTTTAATTTTCGTGATTGGAGTAAAATCTGTCAACCTGCAGTCGATAACTATATTACGCTCCCTTCCCATTCCACCAACTACAATGGCATTAGAACAACTATTATCTGCTATTATTTCATATCCAAACCCATTACCTTTATTTGCATGTCTTTGTTTATGTTCTATTAGTGTATTTTTGTATGTTGTGGATAGATAGTATTTAACTGAAACTTCGTTTTTCTCTTTAATATCCTCAAATACAACTTTTTTCTTATGAGGTTCTGGATACTGAAAATTCCTAATACCAATATCCTTTCTAAAACCAATTATAAAAATACGTTCCCTATTCTGTGGCACTCCAAAATCCTTTGCATTTTTCACCTGTGGCTCAGGAACATAGTAGCCGAGATCTTCTCGCAAAACCTTTAGTATTGTTTTTAGTGTTTTTCCTTTATCGTGACTAATCAGACCTTTAACATTCTCTAAAAAAAAAGCCTTTGGTTTTTTAGAATCAATAATACGAGCAATATCAAAGAATAGAGTCCCCCTAGTTTCATCTTCAAATCCTTTTCTTTTTCCAGCTATCGAAAATGATTGACATGGGAACCCTGCACATAAAATATCATGCTCTGGCACATCATTCTCATTTATTTTCGTAATATCACCAAACGGGATCTCTCCAAAATTTATATCATAGGTTTTCTTTGCATACTTATCAATTTCTGATGAAAACACGCAGTTTCCTCCTAAATTCTGCATTGCAATTCTAAACCCTCCTATTCCTGCAAACAAATCAATAAATGTAAATTTGGAAATATCCAATGGAGGAAAAGGCACATCAAACTTTAAGTCAAGATATTCAGAAAACAATGGCTCCTCAACCATTCCTGACAAATAATCAATAGCATTCTCTTTATAGTAATTAGCAGCACTATTTCTATTATTATGCAGATAATGAGTTAAAAATGCCAAACCCTCATCTGTACTTTTTAGAATGTCTAAACCAAACTTTTTCTTTACTTCAGTATACTTCATTTACTTCTTTTGTTTACTGCTATCACAAATAATAACCATTACAACACAATCTTACTATAGCGAAAGAATCCGAGCCAATTCCAATAATTCAGGATTGATTCTATGATGATGTTTTATGGCTTTTGATAAATCAGTAAAAACCGTTTCACCATTAATACGTCCTACCATATGATGAGATTTGCCCTTATACAAACCTAAAACAGCTTGATAACCAAGAAAACTTGCCAAAACCCGATCTATCAATGTGGGAGAACCTCCACGTTGAATATGACCTAAAACCGTTACTCTAGTTGAATAAGAACTATCATGCTCTTTTACTTTTCGAGCTACTTCATATGCGCCACCCGCATCATCTCCCTCTGCTACAATAATAATTCCTGAGCTTTTTCCTTTACGTTTATTCTGTTTTAACCTTAAAATCAAATCGTCAATATAAGTCACTGTTTCAGGAATCAGAATATCCTCAGCTCCAGTGGCAATACCTGTATTCAAAGCAATAAAACCCGCATCGCGTCCCATCACCTCAATAAAGAAAAGTCGATTATGTGATCCTGCTGTATCTCTGATTTTGTCAATGGCATCCACAACGGTATTCATTGCAGTATCATAACCAATGGTCATATCCGAACCATATAAATCATTATCTATAGTTCCTGGCACACCCATTACTGGAATTCCAAACTCTTGATGCATGATATTAGCTCCTGTGAAAGTACCATCACCACCAATAGCTACTAAACCTTCGATACCATACTTTTGCATATTCTCAAAAGCTTTCTCTCTTCCCTCTGGGGTACGAAATTCTGCACTTCGAGCCGATTGTAGAATAGTGCCTCCACGTTGAATAATTCCACTTACATCTTTACCCTCTAATTTCTTAATATCTCCTGCTATAAGCCCATCATAACCTCGACTAATTCCATAAACCTCAGTACCATAATTCAGGGCTGTACGTACAACAGCTCTAATTGCTGCATTCATTCCTGGGGCATCACCTCCAGAAGTAAAGACTCCAATTTTTTTAAGCTTCTTCTCCATTACCAATCCTATCTTCCTTTTTTACCACTATAATCATCTCGACTTTTTTTAGGCTTCGAGTCATCATCACGTTTCTTTTTAAAATCATCTCTCCGCGACTTTGAACCATCATGTTTTTTCTTCCCCCATGGCTTTTCACCATCCTCTTCTCTACCTTTTTTAAATGACGACCTCCGGCCTTCACCTGCACTTGATGACTTGGAGCCATCCTTTCCTACTTCTTTCTTAAAATCATCTCGTCGCTTTGTTTTCCAGTCGCCACTACCCTTTCGAGTATCTTCATCCTCACCGCGTTTTTTAAATCGGTCAAATCGTTTCGATTTCCAATCTTCACCCTTAGTTTTACCAAACTTCTTATCGCTGCTAGAACGATCGCCACCATCTTCACGTTGCTTTTTCAAGCGCTCAAAACGTTTTGCTTTCCAATCATCTTTACCTGGGTCCCCATACTTTCCACTTCTGGGTGGTTGTTCTTCATCTCCCCGACCGCGAGTATTATAATGATCTTTACCTAGCTCACGCCGAAATTCTTTTTTTCCTCCTCGATCTGAGGAACGACAATCTCCTTTTCGTTTATCAAAACCACCTCTATCTTCTCGGTGACCTCTTTCTTCTTGTTCTCCACTATCTTTCCAATCTTCGCGCTCTGCCCTATCTTCTCTCTTAGCCCTTTTATCATCTCTTTTGTGCTCATGCTCCTCATCCTTATTCTTTGCCCAACGGTCTTTTCGCTCTTGTTTTTCTTTTTCCCAGCGAGCCGCTTTTTCTTCCATCTCCTTGGCATGTGCCAATGGATCATAACCCTTCATCTCCGAGCCATCGTTAAAAAGATTCACAATGTTTGATTCTGCTTCTTCGGAAACTACTTCAGTGTTTTCATCAGAAATATTTTCAGTATCCGTAGCAATATCATCTTGCTTTTTTTCCTTTTTACTTCCTTCGTATAAATCATAAGTATTGAATTTACAAAGCAGTCCACCATTATAAAGCTCACGTTTTTTTATGGGTTTAAGGCCTATCATTTTCACAGCATCCACATCTGAGCTAATTAAAGCAGCTATGTATCCTGGAAAATTATGCTTAAAAGCAGTCCCAATTTTTTCATATAAACCCAATAAATCTTTGCTATGCAAACGCTCACCATAAGGGGGGTTAGTTACAATCCAACCTTTACTACCATCATCTGGAGCCTTATGGTCACGAATATCTGACTGAACCAGCTCAATATCCTTATGAAATTTCATATGCGTAATGAGGTGCTGTGCTATTTCTAAATTCTTTGAAGAAATATCGCCACCAATAATATGATGTTCAAAATCGTGTTGTAATTCTAGATCTTCACTTTTAATTTCACGCCATATTGAAGGGTCAAAATCAGACCAATATTGAAAATTGAAATTCCTCCGCATAAATTGTGGTGGGAAATTATAGGCCATCAAGGCAGCTTCAATTAATAAGGTACCTGAACCACACATGGGATCAATAAAATTGCTTTTTTTATCCCATCCTGAAAGTAAAATCATTCCTGCCGCCAGAACTTCATTTAATGGAGCACGATGCATCTCAACTTTATAGCCTCGCTTAAACAATGGTATTCCTGAACTATTAATCGCAACTTCGCACTGCTTTCCCGAGATATAGACATTTATATTAATATTCGCATTCTTGGGATCTACATCAGGGCGTTGATTAAAATAATAACGAAATTGATCGACAATTGCATCTTTTACTTTAAGTGCTGCATATTGGGAATGAGTTAATGATTCATGGTTATTAACTGTTGCTTGTACAGCAAAAGTTTTTCCCAAGTCAAAATAATTCATCCACTTAATGCCATAAATTTTGTCATAGAGGTCTTTCTCATCTTCCACCTCAAATGCAGCTATAGGTTTTAGAACACTCACTGCTGAACGGAGCCAGTAATTGGCCTTATACATTATCTTTAGATCACCATAAAACTCAACAGCTCTCCTCAATAATTTAATGTCTGATGCACCTAATTCTTCTAATTCTTTTGCTAAAACCTCTTCTAAACCTTCGTAGGTTTTCGCAATCATTCGATACTTAATATTTTCTTCTTCTTCAATCATAACTAATATGTAAAACCTACTCCGCTCTATTATATGCAATTAACTTCTCAATAATCTGATCCAGTTCTGATTTATGAGCAATAATATACTCCTCAGAAAGGGCGACCAAATTACGAATATTCTCCTCTGAAGCGTCATCTATTTCACTTGAACTTCCTTTAAGTTGAGGATTCATCCTGAAATAATCATCAGATGAGGTTGTAGTATCAAAAAGCTGTTGCATTTGATAGTCTATAGCCTCACTATTGGCAGAGTATGAAATATCAATTATTGGCTTAAGCCAATTCAAATTACCCCAATCCTTTACACTATCATAATAGTATGGATTTTTCACCTCTCCAGTGCCAATGGATAAAATAAATAAATCTTGTGCTAAAGGGCAAACGGGCTTATCTGGATTATTCAATAAATTGGAGAAATCCATCTTTCGAGCTTCAGCATAGGCCATCATAGAGGGATTTGCAGCAAAAAGATTACCACTAATCAGACTGAATGGAGTACCTGTTTCTGATTCAACCCGAGCAGTTTCAAAATAGGTGGGTATCGCAGCACTAGCTCTACACAAATCGCGTAAATAAAAGTTACGAATTGGGTTTTGAGCATCGGTATAGCTATAAAAATTCGATTGTCGGTTTCGCACATCGTATGCAGTAAGCATAATCGGTTTTACGGCATCTCCAAGTCTATTATCACCTATTAAATTTCTTAGCAGAGCTTCAAGCTTACGAGATGAATATTTCTCATCCGTCATCCCACCCATACTTCTAATCTTTTTCAATAGAGAAATATCAAAGATATCAGAACCGTGTTTTAAGAATACCTCAACTGCTTCAGCAGATGTATATTTAGATCGTCCTGTTTCATCAGGTACTACATACATTGTGGCGAGAATACCGCCCATATCCGTACCCACAACTAAATCAAAAAAGTCAGATATGCGATAGGCCTTACTCGTTTTTCTTAACTCTCCTTCAATATAGTTAAGAATCAGGCCAGGAATTATTTGCCGAATTCCACCACCATCAATACTTAAAATACATGCTTTTCTTTCCATGATGAACTTTTTTATTAATGGGCTAATTTAGTGAAAATAACTTTTGCATTCAATTTTGTTTGCAATAAGCTTATTGACTATTTTTAAAATAAAAACCTCCCTTATCTCTAAGGGAGGAAAAAAAATGAAAAATACCGATTATTAAGGTTGGAAGCGGCTCCCCAGCCGCTCAAATCGGAGTAGGTTTGTTTAACTAAATCCTAAAGGCAAATATAGTACAGTTTTGTCAAAATGTCAAATTATTTATGGTTTTATTTTATTAGAAACGTCATGATTCTAACCTTATTAATTTCTAATCGATTCTCCAGAAAAACACCTGATTTAGATTCTAAATTATATATTTATGATTACCTATAACTTACATGCACTTAATAGGTATATATTATAGTCACATTTCGATTATCTAAACATTCAATGGAGCTAGTTTTATTTGATTCTAAATTATTGAGATGTCATTTTTTAGAGATCAATCACCTTTCTAATTTGCTTTAATCAATACTCCAACTGAGAAAATCTCATTTTCACATATACTCCATCAGCATTTTTAGTAAGTTTGTATTTGATTAAAAGTAAATATGCATTAGATGAAAAATTATCCCATCAAAAGAATCTCACTGATTTCAATAATCTCATTTGTGGGAATATTTTTAATGCAGGCATTTTGGATTATTGACTCGTATTATGAGCGCAAGTCACACTTTGCTGAGCATATTCACTATATTCTTACTCAAGCAACAGATGATTTCTGTATTGAGATATCGAAACAAAAGGCGCCTATTGACTCTGATTTTGAACAACAGTTAATGGCCTCTATACTAAAAGAGAGATTTGCACAAAGCGACGAAATGCCATCATATCGTTTTCAAATTCAAAACAATGCTGATCCAGCTCCACAACTAAACAATTCTAAATACATCAATTTCTCAGAGAATATTAAATGCAGTCGATTCCACAAAAAGAAGCTAAGATTGTTTATTGTAAATGATAAAACTTACTTCCTAAGTAGTATTATTGGGTGGGTTATTCTTTCCAGCTTGTTTGTCTTTATAGGGATTATTGCACTGTTTCTTAATCTCTCTTTTCTTCGTAAACAGAAAAAAACCAGTAGAATTCAAAGTGACTTTATTGGCAATATGACGCATGAATTAAAGACTCCCATTGCCACAATATCGGTTGCAAGTGAGATGCTGATGAAAGATCGCGTATTGGATGATCGAGGCAAATCAAAACGTTATTCCAAAATTATTTTTGAGGAGAATCTGCGTCTTAAGAAGCTAGTTGAACGTGTTATGCAAATTGCTTTATTTGAGAATGGTACAATGAAAATTAAACTTACAGATGTTAACCTTCATGATGCTATAATCCAAAGCTGCAATGCCATAAGCATGATTGTAAATAAGCGAGAAGGTGTTCTTGATATGGATTTGCAAGCCACAGAATCAAACTATAAAGTGGACTCAACTCATTTTAGCAATATAATTACAAACCTTTTAGAAAATGCTATTAAGTATTCTCCTGATTCACCCCAAATAGTAATCAAAACTACAGACTATTCCGATGGTATCTTAATTAGCATTAACGACAAAGGAATTGGAATCTCAAAGAAATACCAAGATCGAATCTTTGATCGCTTTTTTAGAGTACAAGATGGGGACATTCATAATTCAAAAGGATTTGGACTTGGTTTATATTATGTACGGCGAGTGATTGAAGCACATGGAGGAACCATAAAGGTACGTAGCGAATTGGGGAATGGAAGTAGTTTTGAAATCTACCTATTAAAACTATAGTGCTTTAATTAGCATATTATACTTTTTATCTTTTACTATGTGAAACCAATTAACTAATTTCCTAATTTTACACCTATCGAAACATAATAAATCATGAGCAAAAAATTAATAAATATATTATATGTAGAAGATGATGAAAACCTTAGCATGGTCGTTTCGGATTTTCTTGAAATGCAAGGCTATCATATTCATCTGTGTGTTGATGGTGAAGAAGCGCTGAAAGTTTTTGATACAGAACATTTTGATCTATGCCTATTGGATATTATGCTGCCTAAAATGGACGGCTATACACTAGCCGAACATATCCGTAACATAAATGAACATATTCCAATATTCTTTTTATCAGCCAAGTCGCAAGAGGAAGATCGTATTAAAGGTTTTATGAAAGGTGGGGATGATTATCTTACAAAGCCCTTTAGCACTGAGGAACTTTCGTTACGGATTCAAGCTGTTTTACGTAGAGTATTAGCAAATCAGACCAAGAAGAAAAAAGCAAGTCTTCCCAAAAATGTTAAACTTGGTGAACTTCGTTTTAATACCCAGAACATGAGTATTTCAGATGGAAACAAAGAAGTACGTCTTACACGAAAAGAGAATGAGCTTCTCAAACTTCTCTTGATTAGCAAAAACGTAATTCTTAAACGTGATGAAGCCTTACTGGAAGTATGGGGTGAAATAAGCCATTTTAATAGCCGCTCTATGGATGTGTATATCACCAAGTTGCGTAAGATTCTTAAAATGGATCCAAATGTCTCAATCACTAATTATCATGGTACCGGATTCAAAATCGAGATTTTGAAAGACTGACAGACTGACAATTCTTCACACCATTTTAGGTTTCCTAAGACGCATTTGACATAATAAGAATAGCAAAACATTTTGGCACACTTTTTAAGGAGAGCATGTGAACCAAAATTATTCAAAGGATGGAATTAAATCATATTGATTCACATAAAGATTTATTGAAAGCAATTGAAAAATCGCAACGTGCGTTTTGCCTTATTTATAAAAAAGGTAGTGACCAAAGTGATTGCGCTTTTAACAATCTAAGTGAAGGCATTAGTTCTTTAGACGATATTGATATATCAGCCGTAGATGTGATGAATACCAAAGATATTCACACTCAATACGATATTAAAAGTGCTCCAACTTTAATTTATTTTGAAAATGGAAAGTATAAGAATGTGGTTAAGGGTTGTAATTCGGCAGACTATTATAAAAGCCTAATTGAAGAAAGTTTATATAGTGCAAAAATGAAACAGAATGAACAAACTCAGAAACGTGTCACTGTTTACTCCACCCCCACTTGCTCGTGGTGCACAACCTTAAAAACTCACCTCCGAAAACATCATATTCGATATTCAGACATAGATGTATCGCAAGACCAAGCCGCAACACAAGCTATGGTAAACAAAAGCGGACAAAAAGGAGTGCCACAAACCGATATTAATGGTGAGATGATTATTGGATTTGACAAAAACAGAATTAATACACTATTGGGGATTAATGGATAATCCCATATAAATAATAAAACAAACAATATAAAATATAAACATGAAAGAACTACAACCAATAAATCAGAATGTTCTATTGGACATTACTGAAGAAGATAAAGTTACACAAACTGCAAGCGGAATTATTATTCCAGATAGCGCAAGGGAAATGGAAACCATTGCTAAGGTAATTGCAATGAGTAATATCGAGAATGCAGAGATTGCAGTAGGTGACACTGTACTTTACAAAGCTTTCTCAGGAACAGAAACTGAATTTGAAGACAAGAAATACCTTTTGATTCCTTATGTTGATTTATTGGCTAAGGTGGTTGAGACAGACGCTATTTAGTCTTCGCAAGAAAACATCAAATACTGCGTTACTTTCGTTTTTGAAACAATCATCCGTCAGCTGACGGACTCCTTGATTTCAAAAACTTCAAAAGCCTTGTCTTTGATGTTTTCTTATCAAAGACTTCACTTTCTGACACTATTTAAGGGAGTGGTTTATATTGAAGGCCGCTAATGCGCGAATATTTTTTATTCTTGTATTTGCGGCTTTTTTTGTTTAGTTAAGAAAATTCCTATCACCTATTTCACTAAGAAAAAATTACCCTTAATGCTCCTTGATTCTCCATCAATACTAGAATAGTTTATTAAATAAACATATGTAGCACTTGGAGAGTTCGCTTTATTATAAGTACCATCCCATCCTAAAAACGGGTTGTTTGTATGAAAAATTAATTTACCCCATCTGTTGAAAACTAGAAATTCATATTTCAAGAATTCGCACTTAAAAATTGGTGAAAAGATATCATTTAACCCATCTTGATTTGGCGTAAATGCATTTGGCACCACTAAAATACAATCACAGCCGACTACTCTAATAGTATCACTACTAGTACCACATTTATTCGTTGCATCTATCCAATAAGTACCCTTTTGTTTCACGGTGATATAATTATCATTACTTCCATCTGACCACAAAAAAAAGGAAGACGAATCATTAACCATCAACTTAATTGATTTATTACCGCAAATTGATGTATCTGAACCCAATTGAATATTTGGTGGGCCTAAAATTCCAACATTAATTGTATCAGTAAATGTGCAACTATTATACTCCTTTGTTAAAATATAGGTACTAGCATAATTAACCATTATAGAATCATTTATTGAACCATTACTCCATAAATTACTAGTACTTATTGAATTCAACAAATCTCTCAAAACAATTGAATCACCTTTACATATAGTTGTGTCGCTACCTAAACTAATAGCGATTGTACTAATAGATTCTGTAAGTGAGGCAGCCCCAAAAATACCTGAAGGAACAATATTAGGGCATTTATTGAATGAATTTAATAAGTTTATTGAATCTAATTGATGAATATTTCTCCCTTCAAAAGCATACATAACCTCATTACATTCTTTCGCTAGTGTAACAGAGCCAAAAACATTATTAATGTTTGCGAAATTTCCAACTGAGATCGAATTTGGCACATAAGATAGATCTATCTCGACTAATAAATTGGGCATACAAGAAAGGTATAATCCACCTTTATAAAAAGTTAAATCCCCTGCTGAATTATACAAATTGTTAATTTTACCAAGATTTGTAGATATTCCCGTTGATAAGTTTATTTTATAGATTTCCCAAGAACCACCAGTAGCATATAAATTTCCATAGCTATCAAAGCATAATGCATTAGTATTAACAAAAGGCCCTACCAATGTTGTATGAGCATCAACTTTATCAATTGTATATAGATTACCACCACTAACACCATAAAGAACACTATCTTGAGGATTGATTGCAATATCCATAAATACAATACTAGAATTACCAATAAGAGTTGCTGAACAGCTATCGACATTAATCCTATAAATTAAACTATCAGTACATGCAACCCATAATTCAGATTGTGCATTTACCCTAATTGAAAAACTTAGAAGAGTGATCAGAATAATAATTGACTTAATAATAAAAAGACGGCTGTTAGTTAGAAATAATAGCATAACAAAGTGGTCCCACTAAATAGTACAAGTTTTGTTAATATTTAAGTTAACTTTATGTTCATCAAAGATAGTGTTTTTATGCAGCATTTTTATAATAATTTGTAGGTGACTTATAATCAAGTGATTCGTGAGGCCTTTCATTGTTGTAGTATTCGATAAACTCCTTGCTGATTCTGTATAATTCTAATCCATCTGATGGTACTTCAATATTGATTTTATCATATTTTATCGTTCCTCCATAACAACAATCTTCTTAGTACCAAGTAATTTCCCACTTAAAAACAAGCTTACAAAATACACTCCTGATTTCAATCCATGTACATCCACAATATTCCTATTTTTTAGATTATTTAGACATATCCTTTTCACCTCCCTAACTTGAATATCATAAATAATTAATTCTATCTCAGAATAGTTTGCTTGATTTTCCACAAAAACATTGAAATAATCTACAATAGGATTAGGATATACTCTAAAGCCAACTTTGTTTTGAGGAACATCTATTCCAATAGTTGTTGTATCGCAGGTGTTATACACCATATCTTGATACAATTGAACACCTAAACTATCATAGCATAATAAATCATAATGACTCTCACAACCATCCTGCATGCACTTCAAGGAATAAAAAGGATGCATCAAAGAACCTATCCCTTTAAGCCAATACATTATTCTATAATACGATGTATCATAGGGATAGTTGATATAATATCGCATTTTAAATCGTATTCGGTCAACACCCATATAGATTAGGGTATCAACACTCTCCAATCTAAATAATAAAGTGTCGGAAAACCCAGGCAAATTTACTTCATATCCAGGATAAACCTTATCCCCAACATTGAGAGAAAAATCATAAATTAAATACTCTTTATCTAAACAATTAGAGCCATATCTGAAATAAGTACGTAAACTATCAGATCTAAAATAAGCTGAAGACATATATGGTGAAATAGTAATTTTGGAATAAGTATGTCCACAAAAAGTAGTGTCATAATCATACTGGTATTTTTTAGTCCACACATCATACCAATACCATTCTGCCACACTCCATTTAGCCGAATCTGAATATATTGGAAACACATTTTGTGCTTTAGCATTTATAGTGAAGAATTGCACTACCAAAAAAAGAAGAAAAAGATAAACTTTCATAAGAATATTGATTTTGTATGAATTCTCAAAGGTAGTATAATTTGTAATCAAATTCAAGAACCCTCCAAGAGTTTGAAACTCTTGGAGGGGGTTTAGCTTTCGAATTAACTCGTCGCGGCAGTGATAGAAGCGGCAGCCCGGAGTAGCATTAAGCAGTATCGCTTAGGCCAAACGAGCGACCTAAGGAGCTCCGATTTGGCATTTAGCGAAACGCTTAATTCTATGAGGACTACAGCGTATAGCGCTAATTGTCCGTCCTAAAAAATAATAATATAAATATTTTTGATAAATTTAGTGGTTTATATTAAAAAACTTTCTATTTTTGCAGTCCTTAAAAT
>Ga0164315_10001994_pt1 | contig 15531 bp, 13 predicted proteins | sample GuaBasSedimGuay6_FD_113737 | JGI IMG/M metagenome (GOLD analysis project Ga0164315, IMG submission 113737) | Subseafloor sediment microbial communities from Guaymas Basin, Gulf of California, Mexico - Guay6, Core 4569-2, 0-3 cm | ecosystem: Environmental > Aquatic > Marine > Hydrothermal vents...
CCTCTGATGCAGGCGGTCAATTTGCAGGGGGTGCTGCCGGATCCAGAACGCCAAAACTTCGAGACACTTGTAGCCCTCGCGCTTCAGCAACGCAGCGAATTGGCATCACTGACACATCAGATTCTGGCAATGCGCCGCGAGGCCAACGGTATTCGTGCGCAAGCGAGGCCTCAGCTTGCTCTGAGCGGTGGTTATGATTTCCTGGAGAATCCGTTTCAGGCGCACGAAGGTCAATGGTCTGTCAATCTCCGCTTGCAATGGGACGTCTTCGACGGTGGTGTACGGCGCCATCAGGCTTTTGCAGTCGAACGGCAGGCAGGCAGTTTGCAAGATCAATACGACGATATGGCAACCAGCATAACTTTAGAGGTCAGGCAGTATTGGCTGGATGTTCAGGAGACTCGCAAACGAGTTCAGGTAACCAAAGATACCATCGCCCAAGCGGACGAAAATCTCAAAGTAAATCGTGATCGATACGATAATGGCCTGTCTACCAACGCCGAAGTGCTGGATGCTGAAACGTTGCGAATACGTAGTTTGAGTAACCATACCAATGCGGTCAATGATGCGGTACTCGCGAGCCTTCGATTAAAACGTGCTACGGGAGATCTCTGAGTCGCTCGGAAAATACTTTAGAGAGATCTAATATTTTGAAAGGGATCGGGACTGCCGGATAAAATCCTTCGCGATAGAAATCATGAAGAAAAATATGCCCTGCTCGATTACACGAAAGCGCAGTGAACTTACCTGGCGTGGCTTGATATGAGTGGTGTCGTCGATTGCTCCTGGCGAAGTGGTAAGTGAAATCCATAAACAGGCAAATTTCCCTGGCAAAAATCAAGGTCGACAGAATGCTGAAAGCCCATTCGGTCGTACAATTGCCAAGCGGTCTGCATGGCCTTGGTAGTATGTACTATGAGATGACTGCTGCCAGCCCGTCTTGCTTTCTGGATGCATTTATTGGTAAGAGCACGTCCTAAACCACACCCACGTGCTTCGACATCGACGACGAGGTGGCGAAACCCCGATGCTCCTGATCGCCATGATTCAGATCCGTCTACACCGTAGAATTTCATATCGCCGACAAATGTTACTGCACCAAGGAGCCGCCTACGTGAGTCGACAGCGACCAATATGTTAGTGGCTGGATTAGCAGCCCGCGTCCCAACATCTTGCAGCATCGCATAGAACTCAGGCATCTTATCCGGGCCCGGCATGTCCGGGAGTTGCTGGAAAACGTCCACCGTCAAGCGTCCGATGGCGCCATATTCGTCTGCATCGGCATCTCGAATCTCGTAAGCACCGTTATTCAGATTACCTTGAGTCATGTAGAATTGATCTTATCGGCTCTGGCGTCCTGAGACCAGATCGATGAGTCTTCAAGCAAGACCTCATGCATGCAATTGAACCATGAGTGTGCCACCGAATCGGCATCAAGATTGTGTTTAAGAGAGGGACCACGAATGGACAGGAGGACTGAGCATATCGCTCGCATGGAGACCAAAACGTTTCGCAATATCCACCGGATCGGCGCCGTCGAAAATCAAGCGCCCAATTCTCAGACGATCGCTGACCGAAAGCGTTGCGTTAGCGGTATCCACGCGCATTAGCTTACAAGCAACGACAACTGAATTGGGCCGTATTCAAGTCTCAAAGTAAGTCGGAAATCTTCGAGCGCCGGCGCAAACTGGGCGCGTTTTCGCCGTGTTGCCGGCGTTGCGGCGACAGGGTTTAGGCGTGAAATCTCACTCCCGGTACCCCCGGACAGGTTATAATGTTGTCAGCACTACGACAGCGTCGAAACGAAAGCAGTATTCTTGATTTTTTCAGGTGGATACGTGGGGTCATCAGTAATGTCACAAACCAGTTACACACCTGAACAACTGCTTGGTCGGCTCAACGACGTTGAGGCAAAGAACGCACCGAAAGAACTGTTTGTCGCAGGCGACGTGGAGTTGCTTCGTGCTGGCCGGCGGGTATCGGTGGTTGGCTCAAGAGATGTCAGTGAGGCTGGCATTCGAAGGGCACGGAAACTTGTCAAAGCACTGGTCGCCCAGGATATTGTCGTCGTCAGTGGACTTGCAGCTGGTATCGATACGGTTGCCCACACCACAGCTATCAGCAGCGGAGGTCGAACGGTTGCCATTCTTGGGACGCCGTTGGACAAATATTACCCGGCGGCAAACAAGAATCTACAGCAGTCGATCATGTCGGCACATGCTGCCGTATCCCAATTTCCATCTGGGTATCCTGCGACGCCGAAGAATTTTCCGATGCGCAATCGAACCATGGCGTTGCTCACGGATGCTACGGTGATTGTAGAGGCTGGTGAGAAGAGTGGCACGCGACACCAGGGTTGGGAGGCACTGCGCCTTGGCCGTGAGGTCTTTATATTGAGCAACGTGGCGGAAAACCCCGACCTATCTTGGCCGCAGGAAATGATTGCCTACGGTGCTCAGGTCTTGTCGGCAGAAGGCCTTGAACCGGCATTGGAGAACTTACCGGCGTACACCGATCGCATGGAAGTGGACGCATTTGCTTTCTGAACTGCCGTTTGCGGCTCGCTATATATATTCACCCAGGGGCCAGTCCGAAGTATCCGATAAGTCTCGGCGTATACGCGACTGGCTGAAAGCTGCGTTTGAACCAGCGCTCGCAAAGATGGCTGAGCGCGTTCGTATCGATGTGGAGGAGGGTGAGTATGCGGAGTTTTTTGGTGCGGACGTTGTTTTAGTGCCAGTTCCAGGTAGCACGCCGCGAAAAGACACATCGACATTGTGGGTCGGGGAACGGCTTTGCGATGCATTGTTGGCAGAAGGTTTAGCGGGCAGTGTATCTCCCTATCTAGTTCGGAATCATCAAGTACCCAAGTCAGCATTTCAGGCTAGAGGAAATCGCCCAAACGTCAAAACACACTACGACTCAATTTCCGCTTCCGCAGATTTATTACAACCACCTCGCATTCTGCTAATTGACGATATCGTGACCAAGGGTTGCACGTTATTGGCTTGTGGCTCCAGAATTCAGGAGACGCTCCCGGACACAAACGTAAAGGCGTTCGCCATGCTCAGAACAATGGGACTGATACCGGATGTCACCCAAACCGCGGATCCCTGTGTGGGAGTGATCAGCGCGCTCGCCGGGGATGATGCGAATCGGGCTCCGTAACCGGTTGTCGTGAAGTTGCCGTGAGCAGCCGCGTTGACCGTCTGCGCATGCAGTACAGAGGAAGATACGACTAGCGAAACAACTCTCGAAATGGGTGGCAAACTCGGAACGGCTCTCACGTTGCCCGGAGCGACCGGAGGAACCTTACCGGAACAGTGTGGTGTTGCTGGCACAAACCCAGATGAAGAGGAGCCTAATCCAGACGAGCTCCCAGGGCGGTCTCTCGAACCAGATGGTTTGCCAGGGGACGACCCACCGGAATAGCACTGCCAAAGCATCTCGTTACCCACTACCGTGTGGACTGCTCCATTGACAAATATGGGAAAACCCATATTATGAGGATATTCCACCCGTCGGGTACGTCCCGTCGGATAGCAGCCCCCTCGGGGGCTGTTTCACTTTCAGGCAAATGAAAAAACAACGAGCCGCAGTATATATAGACGGATTCAATCTCTATCACGCGATAGACGACCTAAACTATGTGTACGAAAACGGCCGAAAAACGCACAATCGGAAAAATGCCAAAGACCAAGTCCAACACTTAAAGTGGGTGAATCTTTGGGCTCTCTCTGAGTCGCTTCTTCGCGACTACCAGGAACTCGTCGCAGTCAATTACTACTCCGCCTACGCCACTTGGCGAAAGCCCGAATACAAGAGACACCAAACGTATACGAAAGCACTCGAGGCCAAAGGTGTTCGCGTTGTCATGAGCGTATTCAAGGAGCAAAAAAGGTCATGCAAGAAGTGTGGTTCGACGTGGATTCGCCACGAAGAAAAAGAAAGCGATGTTCGAATTGCGGTAGACCTTATTGCAGACGCCATGCTTGATAAATTCGACGATGCTTTTCTAATTACTGCAGACAGTGATTTGAAACCTGCCATCGAACGAGTCCACGCAGAAGCCCCACACAAAAATACTGTCGTCGTCGCACCCCCAAAACGGTTCGGGCACGCAAGAGACCTAAAACCTAATATGGAAGCAACGCGCGGTAGAATTGCAAAGTCATTATTACCGGAAATTATTGTGGACGGAAATGGCAATACAATCTGCACTCGACCAAAAGAGTACAACCCGCCAGAAGAGTAGGAGAGTGTTGACAGAATTCGAAAGCGGGGTAAGGTGGTTATAGACCTCCATTCGCTATCAGCAGGAGCGCTGCCAAATCTGGTGGCATTCCATTCTGATAGTTGCGAAAGGAGTGTTTTATGGGAACTGAAACGCCGTTCAATCTAAACGACGAAACGGGCACATACTCTATCCTGCGTCCGATTTCCGCAAACGAGATTCTGCATCAAGCAGAGCTTATTCTTGAGGCACAGTTCAGACCCGGTACAAAAATACAATCACCAGCAAATACGGAGAAGTTTCTTCGAAGCAAACTCGCCCACTTCGAGTACGAAGTATTTTGTGCGATCTATCTAACGAACAGGCACTCAATCATAAAGTTTGAGAAGCTGTTCAATGGCACAGTGGACAGAACGTCCGTTTATCCACGAGAGGTTGTAAAGAAGGCACTTCAGCTTAATGCTGCAGCGGTCATCATCGCCCACAACCACCCGTCATGGGAGGGCGAGCCAAGCCAGGCTGATGAACGAATCACAAGGCGGCTCAAGAGCGCATTAGAACTCGTCGACATCAGGACTCTCGACCATATTGTTGTGGCCGGAACGAACATGGTGAGCATGGCTGCTAGCGGATTGGTATAACATTGAAGCCCCCACAAAGGGGGCTTTTATAATTGCGTGTGTTTGTTACTGTATTAGAGTGTGGCGGAAAACAAACCGATAAAAAGATAAAAAGAGTGAGCACGTGGAAAATATACACGAGTACATAGCAAAACTTTCGACACAGTATAAGACGGGTATCGCACGGGAACATGCTTACCGAGGCTACCTGCAGACGCTCCTCGAGGAGCTCGCACCTGGTATTTTGGCGACGAATGAGCCGGCGCGTGTCGCGTGTGGTGCTCCCGACTACATTCTTACAAGAACTAATATTCCAATTGGTTACATAGAGGCTAAAGATATTGGCAAAGCTCTGGACGCTAAAGAATACAAAGAACAGTTCGACAGATATAAAGGCTCATTAAACAATCTTATTATTACTGACTACCTGGACTTCTGGTTGTATCGTGATGGGGAGCTTGTCAGCAAAACACGTATCGGAGAGATAGCAGGAAAAAACATAAGAGCGACAGAAGAGCACTTCAAAGAGTTCTCAAATCTCATTGCGGAGTTTACAAGCTACGGCGGACAAACAATAACTACAGCTCCTAAACTATCGCGAATGATGGCTGGGAAGGCGCGGTTGCTTGCAAAGGTAATTGAAGCTGCACTAACGAGCGATGAGAGAGGCGAGGCGGACAGCACACTCAGAGAACAAATGGAGGCGTTCAGAAAAATACTTCTGCACGACATTAATCCAAAGCAATTCGCAGACATCTATGCTCAAACAATAGCGTACGGGATGTTTGCTGCACGGCTACATGACAAAACTCTCGAAAATTTTTCGAGACAAGAAGCGGCTGAGCTTATTCCCAAGTCCAACCCTTTTCTGAGAAACCTATTCGGTTATATCGCGGGGCCAAATCTTGATGATCGTATCAGGTGGATAGTAGACGCATTAGCTGACATATTTAGAGCCACAGACGTCTCAAAGTTAGTTAAGAGTATCGGAGCGTCGACTAAAAAGAACGATCCATTAATTCACTTCTACGAGACGTTCTTGGCGGAGTATGACCCGGCGTTAAGAAAGAGTAGGGGCGTTTGGTATACCCCTGAAGCCGTCGTGGGATTCATTGTTCGCGCTGTTGACTCGATTCTTCGGGATGATTTCAACATATCCGATGGTTTGGCCGACAACGGAAAAACCTCGATATCCATCCAATCGCAAACCAGAGACCGCCGATCGAAAAGTGGCTATAAAAGTGTCGAAAAAGAAGTGCACAGAGTACAAATACTCGACCCGGCAGCAGGTACGGGAACGTTTTTGGCAGAAGTCATTAAGAACATTTACGCGAAGTTCGCGGGTAAAGAGGGAATTTGGAGTTCATATGTAGACAATGACTTGATACCGCGCCTGAATGGATTCGAGCTCCTGATGGCACCGTATTCGGTTGCACATCTCAAGCTCGAGCTATTACTTGCGGAAACGGGCTACATTAAGACGAAAGAGCAGCGATTTAGAGTCTTCCTTACAAACACGCTCGAGGAGCACCATCCTGATACTGGAACACTCTTTGCGAGCTGGTTATCAAGAGAGGCAAGCGACGCTAATCACATAAAACGGGACACCCCAGTAATGATCGTGTTGGGAAACCCGCCATATGCGGTGAGTAGTAGCAACAAAGGCGAATGGATAACCGATCTATTAAAAACGTACAAGAAAAACCTTGGTGAAAGAAAGTTGAACTTGGACGATGACTACATAAAATTTATTAGATACGGCCAATATCTAGTGGAGAAAAACGGAGAGGGGGTTCTCGCATATATCTCAAATAACAGCTTCATTGACGGTATTACTCATAGACAGATGAGGAAGTCATTGTTGAAGTCCTTTGACAAAATTTACATCTTAGACTTGCATGGAAACGCGAAAAAACAAGAAGTTGCACCGGATGGTGGTAAAGATGAAAATGTGTTTGATATTCAACAAGGTGTATCTATCAACATCTTTGTAAAAACCACGAAGCGCTCGGGTAGCGCCAGTGTTTATCACCACAGCTTGTACGGCAAGCGGCAGGATAAGTACGAGTCATTATTTACGGAGGAAATAAGCTCAATCAATTGGCAAAAAATACCTGCAGTCGAACCATACTATTTTTTTATACCAAAAGACTTTTCCAATAAAGAAGAATATGAGAAAGGATTTTCGCTTAGCGAATTGATGCCAGAGAACAATACCGGCATTCAGACCAAACGTGACAAGTTTGTGTATTGCTTCACACAAGATGAGCTAAAGCAGAGACTAGAGGACTTGCGAACAAAAAATACAGAAGAAATTCGTCGAGAATACAATCTTCCTGCAGATGGGCGCGATTGGGCCGTGAAATGGGCGGCTGAAGACCTGGAAAACAATGTCGGTCAGATAGTTGAAGTTGACTATCATCCATTCGACGCACGTTACACATACTTCACAGGAAAGAGTAAGGGGTTCATGGCATACCCGCGTGCGCCACTTTCGCTGCAGACCTTGGAAGACAATGTCATGCTTCTTGCGGTGCGAAACTCGAGGCGAGGCAACGTAAATAGCTATTTTGTTTCGAAAAGGCTCGTAGACAAAGATGCGATATCGCCGTTCGACAACTGCAAGTTCTTTCCGCTATACATTTATGGTACGGACGCACAGGTAGATGCGTTAGCGGAAAGCACCGATCGGACACCAAATCTGTCACCGACAATCATACAAGAAATTGCATCGTGTATTGGATTGTCGTTCGCGCCGGAAGAGTGTGACGGCGATTCAATATTTACACCAATTGATGTGTTTGATTACGTCTATGCTGTGCTCTATTCAAATACTTATCGCGAGATGTTCGAGGAACATCTAAAAATCGATTTTCCAAGAATACCGTATCCGCAGAACACGGAACGATTTCTAAGTTTGGTTGAGTTGGGTAAAAAACTGCGAAAATTGCACCTCATGGAGGATCTCGATGATGGCTCGTCAGTAACGTACCCAGCACATGGCGACAACACAGTGACCCGCCGTATTGTTGGTTCAGACTTCGAGTTGACCGATGAAGCTGCGGGAGTAGGGCGTGTCTGGATCAACGATGCGCAATTTTTTGACGGCATGTCTGAAGAAACTTGGACAAGTGAAATTGGGGGATTTAAACCGGCTCAAAAATGGCTGAAAGATCGGAAGGGGAGGGAGCTTAGTTTTGATGAAATCGATCACTACCAAAAGATTTTGTTCGTATTGGAGAGAACGAACGACATCATGGCGGTGATAGACGAAGTATACGACGGCCAATAAGCTATCCTTGTTGCGGGAACAACTACGGTAATCATGGCAAGTCGCGGATTGATATAAACTCCAGGCTCCTTCGGGGGCTTTGACTTTTTCAGGCGCCGGCGTCGACAGAATGGGGGACAGGAGTAGGGTGGGAATATGGAAAAGAAACTCAAACATTTGGAACTGATTCAAGGCGTCGTGAATCGACTCTCGACAAATTCATTTCTTCTAAAAGGATGGAGCGTTGTTTTGGTATCAGCACTTTTCGCACTGTCTGCTCCTACAGCAAACGTTGGCTTTATTTTCTTGGCATATTTTCCGGCATTTATTTTTTGGGGGCTCGATGGCTACTTTTTATGGCAGGAACAGATGTTCAGGGATCTTTACGATAAAGTTCGACAGCAGGAAGAGACCGACTTGTCGATGGACGCGAAGGGTGCATCGAGTAAGACCTTATTGGGAGGAATTGTTTCCCCAACGATCATTGCATTTCACGGAGTGTTGGTTTTTGCGATCGTGGTTGTGATGGTAATTATTAGAAATTAAGGCAATAGATATGACAAAGAAAGTATTTTTTAGTTTCGATTTCGATGAGGATCAAACGTTAAAGCACCACATGGTAGGGCAAATGAAGCTTCCTTCGTCGCCGTTCTCGGGTGCGGACTGGTCAATGAAGGAAGCTGCGCCACAAAGAAACTGGGAAGGAGAGGCGGAGGCTCGCATTAATCGCTCTGACGTCGTGGTCGTTCTACTTGGGAACAATACACACAGAGCACCTGGTGTTTTGAAGGAAGTGGCAATGGCACGCAAGCTTGGCAGGCCAATTGTTCAAATAATAGGGTACAAGGATTCGAACCCGACACCTGTCCTGAACGCGGGACGCAAACTCGCGTGGACATGGGACAACATGTCAAACGTGCTTTCCTAATATTGACCGAAAAGCTCTTTGGTTGTTTTGCCCAAACGCCGAAAAGGTGCTTAATATTACTTATGATAATATGCATTCGCAGAAGCAAATCCGTTCGTGATTGTCGCGCTTCTTCCAACTTTAAGGCATCGCCAGTTATCCAAATAGGGCACATTTTGGGTCGATCAAATTCTCGATTGTCATGATTATGGTTCGAGTCATGCCCGTTGTTTCCGCCTCGATATCTAGCTCGACTATCGATAACATTGCTTCTCGTTAGTTGGGGTAGTGACCCGGTAGTTGCAATAATCGTCGTACGATAGGGACAGCAATGCCCGAGTTCCAGCGTGACCTGGATGTCGTGTCGAACAAGATGCTCTTGGTGTACGAGGCCGATGCGAGCCGTGACTGATGGAAGTCTATTGCTTGATCCACAATCAACTACTCACTAGTGCGCGAACGAAATTCGAATCGAGAGGAGCGGGTACTTTAGACAGGGCGGTGTAACGTTGCTGCATCCAGGCTATCTATTCGTCCGTGCGTATTGGGATTTCAATACCGATTTCAGCATTCACCACCTGCTGGATTAGCGTGTGTAGTTCGACTGTCTCATCCTGCGTTTGCAGAGTAACTACGAGCGCATAGCGGGCATCTTGTTCTGCAATGGTCTTGGACGCTCGATCGCGCCACCAACCCGCAATCGGTTTTATACAAAGGATATCTCGGTTTGCCAAGGTCGCGGCCGGACCAACCCATTCGTCACAATGCAATGAACCGGCTGAAATACTGCGGACACCGAATGTCCATCCGTTTTCATCGCCGGCGGCGGGAAGTCGTTCTTTGACATGTTCGCGTTCAAGCACATTCGCACGCTTAACAAAGTTCTCGCGAGTTTCTAATGGGCGCCGCAGCTCAAAACGTAGTCCGAATGACTGATATCGCTGCGGATTCATTGACGCAGAAACGCCGGGATTGGGCTCAATAAAATAGGAGAGCGTTACTTTTAGACGCACCAGTGTTTCACCCAGGTCCTCTAATGACGCGCGGGGCCAAGGTAGTGCGTAGAAGTGACAGTCCTTGAATTTTTTTCGTCCATTGGCGCGTTCATAGGGCTGGAGAGTGGATTGGGTTACGAGCGCCAGGTGTGACTGTGCCGACGCCACCGCGCGCTCGTAGCTCGGCACGCCGTAACCGAATCGACGTAGATAAGCGTAGCGATCTCGAAATCCGGCTTGCTCCTCAATTTGCGCGCGCATTGTCGGGGTCCATTCCGCGCTGTGCACGATCAGCGCTCGAATAGTCTCAGGCCAGTAATCCGGGTACTGCGCACTCAACCTAACGGCTAAGCGCGCCGCTTGCGCGGCGGCCGCGCTGGTCGCGGCGAATGCCGTCAGTGGCAATCGATCGACATCGGCGCCCGTGGTCAACAGCGACAGGGACTCGGTTGAATAGACCTCTTGCTCGTCAGGCGAAAGCGCGCGATTGCCAGCCTCCATCACAATGTCGGGCTTATAAGGAGACTTACCTGATGGCCACGCCTCAGACGTGCGTGAGAATGGACTTAGATCACCGACATCTGCGTACGGAGTGTAGTCGGCCAGTTCTTCTTCAGTGATGTCGAGTTTGTCGGTATACCCACCCACCGTCAACGCGTTCCAAGCCTGGCCGGGATCCTCAATGGGATAGGCCTCATTCGGTCGCAGTCGATGGCGTTCTATTTCCGCGGGGATGTTGCCCGCAGACAACACAAACAATCGTTTCGGCGCCTCATCCTCATCGCCGGGCATGGCACCGGCGGCGGCCTGGTCAATCGCAGCGCTCCACGTTGACGCGCGTGCACCGGATACATCCTGATTGGTAATTGCCATACAGAAAACGCGATGTCGTTCCGGCGCGTTAATTTCGCTGCGTGCAACGCCAGATTGCGTGATCGGTCCCAGGCTGTTCGGTTGATTCGGCGCAAATCCGGGGGGCGGGAGCAATTTCACCGACTCCAACCGATGCAACAACGTGTGCGGGGCATCGTCCAAGAGCCTTGGGGCTAGGTCCCCGTGTAACGCCAATCCTGCCATTTGAGTTCCATGTCCCTCGCTGTCGTCGCCACCCCACGCTTCTCGTGCGGCTAGCAAATCGTCGGTCGACAAAGCCGGCTCAATCAGCGCATGCGCTCGATTCACGCCGGTATCGAACAAACACACCGCAGGGACATCGTTGCCCGGCCATACCGTGCGCTCAGCCAGATGCTCCGCCCACTGGTACTGCTCGTCCCGATGGACGTCGGTAAAAAATGTCGGATTGGCACTGGCGCGCCGCAGTTCCAATAAACTGAACGGCGCAAATATCAGCAGTTCGATCGCCGCGCGTGTAGCGAAGGTGGGGATCACAACCATTTCAGGAAACCGCATCCACAAATCATTGTCTGCCGTGCGCCCACCGAGTTGCCGAATCAATCCCACCGTGTGGTCTTCCGTACCCTTGAAACACCACAACTCCCACCAGATTTGATCGTCCGCGTTAGCGGGCAGGGCGTCCGGATCGTCGGTCCAAAATGAAGTCAAAAGTGCATCGCGAATTTCTTCAATCGGTTCAACAAAGCCCTGCTGCTGAGGTCGACCGGCCTCAGTCAAGTCGCCGTCGGTGTAGTTGTCGAGTATTTGCTGCAACACCGGTCGGGCGGCGTCCGGGACGTACAACACCACTTTTTCAGCATCGTTCGGTGCGGTATTGACGGCACCGGGGTGCATACCACGACTTTTCTTCTCGAGGGTCGTCTCGGCGTGCTTCCCACGGAGCAACTCAACCTCGATGTAAGTGCCTTCGCGAGCTCCAAGCTCGTCGCGCTCGGGTCGTGCCTCCTCAGAGCGCTGAAACACATCCATCAATTGCTGACGAATACGTGCGCCGTGTTCTTCGCGAGTCCGCGGAACACCCGAGCCGCTCATATTGCGTTGTCGGTCTTGGTAGTCGCGTCTTACTCGACGCGCGCTGATGTCGATGTGTGGCTGATCGTATACTGGCATTTGACGTCCGTGTTACGACGCTCCGGTGAACGCCGCGCGCATCTCCTTGCGCTCGTGAAGCCGGTTGACTATATCTTGCGTCCGTATCCGGTCCTGTTCGTCCAGGATTGCTGTTTTTACTGCGTCCTCGGTGGCACGCGCGATTTCCGATTGGCTCAGACCAGCGGCCGCCGCGGTGATTGATTTCCAGCCCAACCGGGGATGTTTCAAGGGTCGCAAATTCGCCTTAACAATTTCACGAACGTGTTCCGGCATCGGCGGCTTAAACTCCAGCACCAAATCGAAGCGACGAAGCAGGGCGTTATCTAGCAAATCGGGGAAGTTGGTCGCCGTCACGACCACGCTATCGGTACTATTGGGCGCCTCCATGAACTGCAAGAATGAGTTCAATACCCGGCGCATTTCAGCCACATCATTAGTGGAATCGCGGCGTGTGCCCAACGCGTCAAACTCGTCAAACAGATACACGCCACGACGCTGATCGACCTCGTCGAACACCAATCGGAGTTGCGCGGCCGTTTCGCCCATGAAACGAGTAATCAGTGCCTCCAAGCGAATCACGTACAACGGCAACTTGAGTTGCTTGGCCAGCGCCTCGGCCGTCATGGTTTTACCAGACCCGGGGGGACCTAAGAAGAGGACGCGACGATGCGGCACCTTGCCGTGCTCGCGCAACCAAGCGCGCTGCTGCTGCTCACGTACCAAGTCCTGTAATTTATTGGCGAGCGGTTCCGACAAAATAACATCGTGAAGTGTGTATTGCGGATTGCGAAGCTCCAACAGTCCATCGAGGTCGCCCCGTGGCTTGGCAAAGGCTAAGGGAACTGACGCGGCCGACCGTTTTCCGGCTCGCGCCTCGTCCACCGCCTTTCGGATGTTCTCGGCCATTTGTTTCCGGCCACTACGGGCTTCGGCGGCCGCAATTTGAAGCGCAATCGAGTAGAACTGCTCATCATCATTGCGAGCACGACTCTCTATCATTGCTAGTATTTTTTTCGTGTTTGCCATCGCGCCCGGTCTCCGTGTTCGATTCTACGCTCCTTTAACGCCGATGCTAAGGCGGATTGTGCCTTGATCCGCGACCGCGTCCTATGATTCGACCCTCAGTAAGTGTCTCATATACAGCCGGTTTTTCTACTGCAAATCACCGTCCAATGGCGCTCAGGTACCCTTGGCTTGGCTATGTGTCTGCCTGACCCACTCTACGATGTCCTCGTAGGCCTTGAGGTCCATTGCCCACTGGGTCGTGTTTATGGTGCTCGCGAATTCCTTAGCGGGAGATGTGAAGCGAGAGGTTGTCGCCAGAATCGACTTGTTGGCCCCCTTGTGAGTTTGAACACCGTAAAGCTGCCTTACCAATCCGACCGAAATAGGGTTGGTCTTTGCATAGCGTTTGCATTCGATAATGTATTTGGTTTTAACGCCGAGCTTTGAATGTATAGCGACGATATCCCTCCCACCGTCCCGCGTCCGGGGCGTCAGTTCGACATCAAAGTCATGTTTGTCGAAAACCTCTGCAATTATTTCCTCGAATTGACGAGGGCTAATCCGGTAAAGTAGTTCTGGCCATGCAGAGATCGCCGCCATCAGATCGGAAACGCCGAGAGACAGGTTCGTTAATATCTGCTTTTCATCTGGCAAGTAAATGTCAGTTTGTTCGTCGAGTGAGTAGAGCTCCTTGTCGAGAAGTATTTTCGGTTCAGCAAAACCCGTAGACAGGTCGGCGCCAGTGATAAGTAACTCATGGTCATTGAGAGCGCCAATCGGATACTCCGAGGCGTCATAGTCAACCTCTATGGCACTTCCGCAACCCGTACAAGCCAATTCGACACTGCCATGATAGTACGTCTCCGGGCCCATGTTTCGTTCCTCAGAGCCGACATCTTCAACAGCCAGGTCAGACGCATCGATCATGAGCGTGTGGCTGCACACGTCGCACTTTAATTCAGCAACACCGGCTAGTCCCAAAGTATCCAATCAGCACCCTCCTATGGGTTTTTGGTTAGCGTTGGATTGCCAAATCGAACGCCGACCGAGCGCATGGCCCTGACATAAATTTCCCTCTTCGGGAATCAAACGACTATTGAGCACGTTTTGTATATGGCAAATGAAGCACTTCAGTGGCCAATCGATCTGTCTCCATCGGTCGCCGATCATAGCGTTGAGTAGTGGCCGGATTAGCGTGCCCCGCAAGCCGCTGCACGGTCAGCAGGTCCTTATCTTTTCTGAGTAGTTGGGTCACGAAACTACGCCTGAAATCGTGCGGCGTACAGGCTTTAACGCCGGCTTGCTTGGCGCGCCGTTTGGTCACGTCGTAAACTGCTTGATCACTCATGCGCCCATTGTCGTAACGAATCTGTCCGCTCTTCAAGATCGCGAGGAGGAGGGGGCCATCAAAGTGGCCGCGCACATCCAGCCAGTCAGCGATGGCATCCTTTGTACCAGAGTCCGGAAACACCATGCGTTCTTTGTTGCCTTTGCCGATCACCTTGATTATGCCCTCATCGGCATCGTAGGACTCGACATTCAGGCTCGATACCTCGGCACGCCGAAGTCCGCATATATATAAGAGTCCGATGATGACAATGTCACGAATACCAGCTGGACCATCGGTGGCCTGGCAGGCACGCACCAAGGACTCGATTTCACCCGGGGCGATTTCCCGTCCGGCGAGATTGCGTGAGCCACGAATCATCTTCACGTTCTTGATGCGCCCGAAATCATCCGCCGACATGCGCTCAAGATTGAAAGCAGCTTCAGCGACCGCACGGATGGCAGACAAGGTCGTATTGACGCTCGAGTAGGATTTGCCAGCCACGGTTTGTAGATACTCGCGAATCTGCAGCACGTGTTCGTAGCGAAGATTCTCCCAAGGGACTTTGCGAAGATCCTCGTAGCCCAAGACCGAGGCTACCGCTCGCAGCCGAGATTCGTAGGTGCGTCTGGAATGCTTTGAGCTCACACTGTGAATTGCGTAGTCAGCCACGTTAGCGTGTTGGGAAACGAACTGCCCAGGCACTTCCAGTGCAGGAAGTTCGGTCAGATCCATGGCTGGCAATAATTCGCCCTGGCGTGGCGCGTTTTGTGTGTCGTCCGACTCCTTATATATAGGTGTTTCTTCCGTAGCCACGATTCGGTCGATTTCTCCATCTGCCATCCGCAGGATACCTTTTGATAATGTATATTATCATAAGCTATAATTGGAAAGAATCAATACTTTATGGCCTATATTTAAGGCTATCTATAGTTAGTCGTTCGTTGCCAATTGAGAATGTTGCTTTATCCTTGGGGCCAACTGATCTAGGATGGGCCCGGCGACGAAATACGGTGGAAGAATCGCATGCGGCAGTATCTGGACATCCTTGCGCACATATTGGAGTCTGGTACCAATAAAGAAGACCGCACCGGCGTCGGCACAAGAAGCGTGTTTGGCTATCAGGCCGCCATTGATTTAAGTCAAGGCTTTCCGGTGCTCACCA
>Ga0164315_10001995_pt1 | contig 15530 bp, 10 predicted proteins | sample GuaBasSedimGuay6_FD_113737 | JGI IMG/M metagenome (GOLD analysis project Ga0164315, IMG submission 113737) | Subseafloor sediment microbial communities from Guaymas Basin, Gulf of California, Mexico - Guay6, Core 4569-2, 0-3 cm | ecosystem: Environmental > Aquatic > Marine > Hydrothermal vents...
TGCCCGGTCCGACACCATCAGCATTACCTGGAGAGAGGATTTTATCAGGACCTTTCTCGAACGTGATATCCCGCAATTCGGTTTTACGATACCCTCAGTCATCATGAGAAGGTTCTGGACAATGCTTGCCCATTATCATGGTCAGCTTATGAACAACTCAAAGCTCGGACAGGCTTTAGGCGTCACACATCCTACAATAAAAAGATACCTTGAAATACTGACCCAAACCTATATGGTTCGCGCCTTGCCTCCCTATGCAGCAAACATCAAGAAACGTCTTGTTAAATCTCATAAAATTTACCTGCGTGATTCCGGTATTCTGCACACATTGCTTGAAATTGACAGCCTGGAAGACCTCCTTGGTCATCCGGTAGTCGGGACATCCTGGGAAGGGTTCTGTCTCGAACAGATCCTGGCCATGAGGCCTGAGTACCGGGCAAGTTTCTACCGGACCTCATCAGGAGAGGAAATCGACCTTGTCCTTGAACGTGGTAAAAGGCGATTGGTCTTTGAATTCAAGGCATCAATATCCCCAAAGGTCTCTCGCGGATTTTCAAACACCCTGGAAGTTCTGAAGCCTGAACATACCTGGATTGTGGCGCCAGTGAGGGAATCCTACCCGCTCCAACCCGGGGTTACGGTGGCCCATCTGCAAGATGTCCTTAATGCGTTGTCATAAACTGGTGTATTTCAACCCGATTCTTGCGCTTATAATATCGCGCTTCAGAAAGCAGATTTCTGGGAATAAATGGCCCGGATGCGCGGATTCTGGGATAAGCTGTAAGCAACTTCTAAATGCCTAACAGCCTATAGCCTACAGCCTTCGGTTTATGACTTGAGATCCGGTTCGGTATCACTTTGTTGAATCATGACAGTTTCACCATAAGGTGCCATTTCCGGCATCAGGAATCTAAACTCATATATCGCAAATTCGATTTTATCACCGCTCTTGAGCCGCATGGAAGTATTTTCTTTGACTTTAAAATCATTGAGTCTTGTACCATTCGTGCTGCGATGGTCCTCAAGATAGTAGCAACCGTTTCTGTATTCTATGGTCGCATGCAGACTGGAGATGGAATCTTTTGGAATAACGATATCGTTGCTTTCATCCCGGCCTATCTTTACGACCTTATTTTGAATCGGGATAGACAAATCGGTCTCCGTCACCACATTCTCGGTATCGATGAGTTCTGCCTGGCCTTTCGGAGGCTCCTGGGGCAGCAAAGCCTCCGCCTGCTCCCTTACGGCCTGCCTCCCCGTAATTTCTCTTCTTTTATTCAGGTAAATCAAAACAACGACAACGATGACAATGATAATGAGACCCGATAAAAGCAGCGGTAGGGGATTGGATATTTTATTGACGGTTTCCGTTGGTAACAGAGACGGGGCAGACGGCTGAATATAGATCGGTTTGACCTGAATCGGCTCTGCTTTTTCCACAGGTTCCCGGGGAGCTTCCTCCGCCCTGGGTGTACTGATAATCCGGTCGATTTTCTCAAAAACAGCCGGTATATCCGCACTGTTGAAGGTTCTGAAATATTCACCTTCTGTTTTCAAGGCAAGGGTCTGAATAAGCCGGAAATCGGCCATCTCTGTAAATGCTACGCCAAATACGCGAATGCCGGCTTGCTTGCAATCCATGGCGAGCTGGTCTCTCAACCACTCTTCTCCTGCGATATCCTGTTCCTTGTTGCCGGTATCAACGATTCCATCGGTGAGCAGAACAATAATTTTTTCTGCATCCTCGCGGCCATTCGACTTGAGTTCATAAATAGCTCTCTCAACCCCGGATGGCGTGTTGGTGAACTGGCCTTTGTAATCGATTCTATCAAGACTTTTCATGAATCTTTCACCATCCGCAACGGTATCGATGCAACTCAGCGCTTCGATGAGGGTTGCTTCCTGGTCAAAAGTGACCATGCCGACCCGGAAACCCTCTTTGAGGTTCATCAAAAACTTCGTAACAACTTCCCTGGTAATAAACTGTGGATCATTGGCAATCATGCTCCCGGAGTTATCCAAAAGAAATATCACGTCTACCTTCAACGTCTTATTCGCATCGGGTGCTTCCCTTTCCTGCGCAAAAATACCCCAACCGCAAACCATCATCAGGCTCATCGTCAAACAGCTCAAAATGACGATTTTACGAATCGCTTTTCCGGCAGATTTCATATTCCCATCCTTTCACGCATAAAATCGATCAACGATTTTTAGATATCAGAATTGTGCCAAAAAGATTATGTTCAGGGTCCTTGAAATGTCAAGAATTTTTCAGACAGCGGCAGATTGTTTCATTGACACGATGGTAAGTTTAGCATATTTTATTAAAAGGCGTATAGGCTGTAGACTATTAGACTGTAGGTTGCTAACAGTCTATAGCCTACAGCCTTCTGTATTCCGGCTTCTGACTCCTGGATTCTTTCTTTGAGCGGTCGAAGCCTTGTCCCTATGGAGCGACAACGTCGCGTTTTATATTATCGTGATCTGATTCTATTGAGGTCAACAGATGTATCTTTCGCATTTCAATCTAAAGATAAAACCCTTCCGAATCAGTCCAGATCCCAAATTCCTGTGGCTGGGCGAAACCCACAAAGAAGCCTTGGCCATGCTGAAATACGGCATCCATGACAACTGCGGCTTTCTTTTGCTTTCCGGTGATGTCGGAACCGGTAAAACAACACTGATCAACGGCCTTCTGGAGAGCCTTGACGACCAGACCCTGATCGCCATGATCTCTGATCCAGACCTCGAAAAACTCGATTTCTATAATTTCCTCACCCAGGCATTCGACATAAAGAAAACCTTCAAAAGCAAGGGCGACTTTCTGGTTCATTTTATTCATTTCCTCCACAAAGCCAACGCGGACGACAAAAAAGTTCTCATTATCATCGACGAAGCACAGCGTCTCAGCCACGAAATTATGGAAGAAATTCGCCAGCTGTCCAACATTGAAAAAAAAGATACCAAATTGTTGAATGTTTTCCTTGTCGGACAACACGAAATCATCGAAGCACTCAACGAAACCAGAAACAGGGCGCTCCTACAGCGCATTACCATGAAGTACCTGGTCGGCCCACTCAAACACGAGGATGTCGAAAATTATATCGCTTTCAGGCTCAAAGTTGCCGGAACCGAGAAAAAGATCTTTTCCAGCGGAGCCATTCGCCAGATCATCTCTTTCTCGAATGGTTACCCGCGTCTGATCAATATCATTTGTGATCATGCCCTGCTGACAACCTATGTAAAGGGCAAACAAAAGGTTGATGCTACAATCATCAAGGAAAGTGCCAGGGACCTCCACATTAATGTGGAACAGCCCAAAGGGAGCCAGGTGAATATACGCTTCATCGACCGCCTGGCCGATGCCTTCCGGCATCCACTTCAAATAACGCTTTCCGGCATATTGCTCTATCTTGGGTTGCTGATTTTGATAATGAGTACCGCCGGCATCATCTTATTCAAATCCGGTTTTATACCATCCTTGATTACCGATATGCTTCCGGTAAAATCGACTCAGCCCCAGCATCTGAGCATGGCGCCGGATAATACCACACCGGCTCTAAAACCGTCAGTAGAATCATTGTCGTCCCCTGATCTCACCGCCCAGCCTGCCAATGAAGCTCCGGAACTCGAAACGGGTGCGCAGGAAAAAAGCACTTCCCCACCACCCGCGGAACCGGCGCCGACGCCACCCCCTTTTCAGGATAAAATGTTTACGGTTCAGTTCCCGTCTGACTCCAATGAATTCTCACCAGATGCGTATACGCTTCTGGATGACATCATCGACACGGCCCTGGGGTATCAGGGTCTGGAGATTCTAATCACGGGTTACTCTGATTCAGTGGGGAATATAGGCTACAACAAACAATTGTCAAAGTTTCGAGCGACGGTTGTCAAGAGCTACCTGGTGGGTCATGGCATCGACCCAAAACGCATTCTCGTATCAGGAATGGGTCCTGACAATCCCATAGCCACTAATGATACGCCGGAAGGCAGACAATTAAACAGGCGAGTGGAGATCTTGCTGAAAAGCAAGCAATAGACAGTCGGAAATGATTTTGTAACTTGGTGTATCTTTAGTGCAAGCTCATATGCCATCTGGAAAACAGTCAAGTCTCGATATCCCCGATACGCCATTCCCGATCCTTTTTCCTTTCTCTTGAGCGCTTTTCTGCTTACTCCCTACTCGGCCTCCTGCCCTCCAACTCCGACATCTTCTCGATAATCATCCGGACATGTTTGCCCATATCCCCGGCATGCGCATAGCGTTTGTCATGATCCTTCACCAACGCATTATTCAAAACCGTGAGAATAGGTTTGTTTATACCCGGCATGTATTCCGTGGGAGGCGTCGGGTTGACAGACGTGATCTGGTACATGATGGCCGCCATGTTCTCTCCATCAAACGGCAATCTTCCCGTGAGGAGCTGGTAGAAAACAACGCCCAGTGAAAAGATATCGGATCTTCCTGAAAGTTTCAGGCCCCTGGTCTGTTCCGGGGACATATAGTAGGGTGTCCCTTTGATAATGCCCGTACGGGTTTTGGTACCCGTGGTTGCCCGGGCAAGGCCGAAGTCGGTTACCTTGATGGAGCCATCCCCCAGCAACATGATATTTGCGGGTTTGATATCTCTATGAATAATATCGTGCGTGTGGGCATATTCGAGGGCATCACATACCTGAGCAATGATTTCGAGGCATTTCTTCACCGGAAATAGATTCTCCTGGGATGTGTATTTTTCAAGGCTCTCGCCTTTAAGATATTCCATGGCGAGAAATGATAAATCCAGGTCTTCACCCACATCATAAATGGTGACAATATTCGGATGCGAAAGCTTGGCCACGACCTCGGCTTCGCGATAAAAATGGGTTTTGATGACATCGACGTTTTCTTCATCAAACTCATCGGAAAAACGGATGGTCTTGATCGCTGTCAACCGGTTAAGAATGGGATCCTTGCCCTTATAGACAATTCCCATCGCCCCCCGGCCGATCTGTTCCAGAATTTCATACCTCCCCAGCTTTGGCAGCTTCTTTACCACGGTTTTAACCACCTGCGTCATCTCGGGCAACGGGATTGGCGCTTCGATTTCCGGTTGCTGTACTTCGTTGTCTTGCAGATCGACCGTATGCTGCAGCACTTCTACCGTACGTGACCTGCCCACAAAAAAACGTAATCCACCAAAAAACAATATACAGATTGCCGCCAACCTCAACAGAATCTTGATGATCTGGACAATATCCTCATGGTTGGGCAGGATCAAAAGTAAAAAGTAGTCCACAAGATCAGAAAGAAATAATATCAGCAGAAAACCCATTATCAGGTTGATGGCTGCGCCTATCTTTCCCCCGATATATTCATTTCTGGCACGGTTATATATCAGTAGCGTCATGATGTAGAAAACCAGAATCAGGAGCTGCGCCAACCAGTAGTTTAAACCATTGTCCATTCTAACGACCTGTACGTTTCTATTGTAGAAATAAAATACTTCGATAGAGGCATGAGATCTCTCTGTTTTGGGTCAGACATAAACCGGTTAAGCTTCGCCAAACTTGTTCGCGTGGGCTTACTCCCCAGCAGATGTTTTTCCTCCAGTAAAAGCTCGATTAATACCTGCTGAAACCCTTTGATAAAACTCATTTTGCTGAGCCGATGGCCCTCATTCGAAATATGACCTCGGATACTTTCAACATTAGTTGCGATATCGTCAGCAGCATGAAACCTGCATAAAAACGCTTCATGGTATTCCGAGTTTTTAAGTATCTTCTCAAGCAGAGTATGAGACTTCACTCCAAGGTTTTCTTCTAAATCCGTAATGAGTATCTGGGCAATTCTGCTGTAGAATGCGATAATCACGGCCCCACTGATGTCACTTAAATTTGGAATTGGAATACCGCTGCCGGTGCCTCCGGAAACAACTCCGCTCGATGTGGTACGTGCAAAAATATCTTCTGTTTCCATGGAACGTTTTTCACTCGCGAATAGTTTAGTGAGAAGGGGTATAAAAGATCCGGCGATGATCTTTTGTTCGGCCGGCATGCTCTCGATGAGAGTTATCATACGCCGAAGTGTGCCGTATACGGCCTTGGACCCCAGGAGTTGCTGTTCTTCCTTGAGAATCTGTACAATGGTGTTTTTAAAACCTGTTGCCAGATCAGTTGATTTCACCGGCTTTGAAGATCGCCCGATCCTTTCGCGAATGTTTTTTACCATCGTGCTGGTTGTGTCCTCCGGACGTACCTCTTGAAGAAATGTGTCGTAATGCGGTGAAGACTCGATGCTGCCGGCAAGAATTGATGCGGCCTTTTTACCCCCCATCTCTGTGGAGAAATCTGAAAGAATCTCTTTGATCAAAGGTAAGAAAAAACGCATGATGGACTCGGCGGTGATCTGCTGCCCCTTTCTAATCTCTTGAGACGTTTTTTTTCTCTCGATAATGCCCTGAACAAAGAGACTGGTCAGGGCCCTGTAAACTGCAATACGTGTTTTGCCTGTCGACTGGATAATCTGCGCAACAGTACGGTTGCCGTCGGCCAGGAGCATCACATCATAAACACCCTCGGTTGAAAGGCTGTTGGGACGTAAGGCCACGTCTTTCATTTCAAAGACAACCTGATCATTTGGAATCAGGATCCGGTACTCCTTCCACCTCTCGGCCTCGGCAACCAGACGGATGGGATCCATATCCAGTTGGATATCTTCCACATATCCATCGAGTCCATCCGTGTAAATAAAGGTACCTTCTTTCCAGGTCAATGCTTTTGAAATAGCCTCTTTGAATTGCAGGTTCAACACCTTGACCAAGTCCTCTTTTGTTACATATCCCTGTTCAATGAGGATAACACCCAGACGCTTATTTGATTTTGCACCAATTTCCAGAGCGTTCCGGATCTCTGCCTCTTGAACCAGTTTATCCGCCTTCAGCAATGCGCCCAGAGAAAGCTCTTCGGCAAGGTCGCCGCTGATGAAGACGATGCCGCCTTGCTTGAAATATATACGGGTAACTGAATCGTCGCTACTGACGTTCAGAATGCCCGTCTTTTTTTCGGCATGGATCATTCTCCCGATCGCAGACAACGAAAAAGTCTGGATGTCTCCCTGGATGGGCATATTGTTTCCTAACTGTAGACTATTAGACCATTAGGCTGTAGGCTGTTAGGCTGCTTGCTGCTAAAAGTCTACAGCCTAATAGCCTACAGTCTATTGTTACTGTATTCTGCTTACTGCCTACTACCTCTCAGGGCTTACCCTCCGACCCTCCAACCCTCCAACCCTTCCTACTCACATCCCTTGATGAGTTTCCAGGAATCCTTTACGACATCATAAGCGATCTCAACCGAGCAGGCTCCTTCATCGATACCCTTGAATCGCCATATTTCCCACGTGTAATCAACCGTGTAATTTGACTGCTTGCTGGTATTTTTTTTCAAGTTGACCCGTTTGTATTTGACGTCCTTTTTATGGATTGCCTCATCACTGTATTTTGACAATACATAAGATTCCACGAGTGGTTCTGTTTTCGACCTGATAAGTTTCCGGAGGGTTCGATAGTGTCTGAATTGTCCCTGAAATTTGACATAACCCTCTTTGAGGCGTACTGCCTCATATTCTTCAGGCGAAACCCAGGCCTCATGGTAATGTATGTAGCCCCTTGGGCCATATACCATGTCTTCCTGCAACAGTCTGCCCTGGATGATGACTTTCTGCTGCAACAGCCGTGAATCCACCCCGTAGGCGCTCTGTTCAATCAGGTCCAGGGCCGCTGTATATTCTTTCTTGGCAGCGTTATATTCCTCATTTCGTCGATATGTGTCTGCGGTCGCCACGAAGGCATTAACCCTTGAAAGATCTTTTTGGAGAGCGGCCTCTTGCATTTCTTTTTCAATTCGTGCCCGCTGTTCCAGCGCCCGCTTCTTTTCCTCTGCAATCCTGGCAATGCGTTCGGACTCTTTTTTCTTCTCCGCCACGATGCGCCGCAATCTTTCTTCTTCCCGCTTTTGTTCCTGGACCAGTCTGGCCCTGCGTTCGGCCTCCAACTTTTTCTCAGCTTCTATTTTCTTCGTTGCAAGAGCCATTTGAATATTCTTTTTTTCTTCGGCGGACTCTTTCTTTTCCTGTTCTACTTTTTTATCAGCTTGACTTTGTGCAAGGCGCTGCTTTTCAAGCATTTTTTGTTTCATGATTTCCTGAACGAGTCGCCGCTGTTCTTCCTGCACTTTCTTATTTTTCTGCTCCGCTGATTCAAAATATTTATAGTACACCACCTTCAAGAGTCTATTGTCGGCATTCGGGCTCTTCCAGAAGAAGTAATAGCCACCTATCATCAGAATTAGTGCGAGAATGGCATAGATTACCTGGAATGCGTATCCCGGCAGGGTCCTTTTTTCATCCTTGAATCTTTTTTGAGTGGGTTGTGGCTGAATGCCTTCATTCAGGTCTTCCTGGAACGGATCCACCGGTACAATCTGTCGATTGTTATCGGTTTTAACCCCATCGACCCGTTTAAATGCGTCCATACCAACACCGGAATCTTCCAGGGGTGGTGATTCAGCTTCGGCATCCCCTTGCTTCCCGGCAGCGATTATCTCTCTCAGCTCCGCCAGGTCGAATCCTTTCCGTGTTTCATCCTTGCCATCATCCAACACCTTATCCCCGGAGCTCCCATCCCCGGGCACGTCTCCGGCATCGACGGAAGTCACATCCCTTTCATCCTGCGGTACGACTTCCGCTTTCAACACCTGCTCCAAATCTGACAAATCGATGGTCTCTTCAGGGATTGCCTCAGATTCCAAAGACCGGTCAACTGTCTCTGAAATAACAGGCCCTGCAGAATCGATCTCCCGGACGAGGTCATCCGTTTTCAACTTTCCAGCAGGTTTTCTCAAGGCATCGGCCATCTCCTTTGCACTGCCAAAACGCATCTCCGGGTTTTTCTCAAGTGCCTTATTGAGTATCGAGACCACCGCCGGATCAAGGTCCGGTTGATATGTCGTGACGGGTTCCGGATTTTCGTTCGCTGTCTGATACATGATGGTCGTGAGATTCTCTCCATCAAATGGTAATTTGCCCGTCAGAAGCTGATAGAAAAGAACCCCCAGGGAGAAGATATCCGAAGCGCCGGTGATACCGGCACCCTTTGCCTGTTCGGGTGACATGTAAAAAGGGGTGCCTTTGATAATGCCGGTGCGTGTCTTTGTCCCCCCGGCCGCCCTGGCAATACCAAAATCCATGACCTTTGCCAGTCCACCCGTGAGTATCATGATGTTTCCGGGTTTGATATCGCGATGAACAACACCCTGGCTGTGGGCATAATGAAGCGCCTCGCACACCTGTATGATATAATCGAAGCACTGGTGAAGGGGAAGCAGATTACCTGCAGATGTATATCGCTCGAGACTTTCACCCTGTAGGTATTCCATTGCCAAGTAGGACAGGTCCAGATCTTCACCCACATCGTACATCATTACAATGTTTTTATGGGAGAGCTTGGCCACGACTTCAGCCTCCCGGTAGAACTGCGCTTTTATCTTTTCGGCTTTGTCCTCGTCATAATCATCAATAAACCGAATGGTCTTTATGGCTGTTAAACGATTCAGTTTCGGGTCTCGCCCCTTGTAAACGATTCCCATGGCGCCTTTGCCGATCTGTTCGAGTATTTCGTATCGGCCGAGCCTCGGTTTCTTTTTCTCGGACAGATCCTCTATGACAACCGTTGACTTGTTATCCACGGGTGACGCTGTCATTTGCGTCTGTGGCAATTCCGAATGGATACCGACCAAAATATCTGTGTCCTGATCCATACCGGATACGGGCGACTTGGATGTAAAAAACCTGAGACCGCCAAAGAACAAAACACATATGGCAATCAGCTTCAGCAATATTTTAAGAATGGTGATAGTGTCTTTCCCAAGGGGCACCAGCTTCAGGAGAAAATAATCGATGAAATCAGTAAAAAAGAGGATGACCAGGCAAACCATGATCAGATTGATGGCGGCGGCAATTTTTCCACCCACATATTCTTTCTTGGCACGGTTGTAGACAATGATGGTCATGAGATAAAACACAAGACTTAAAAGTTGTCCCAACCAATAGTCCACACCGCCGTTCATATGCTCTCCAATGCCATCTCTGGTAACGTGAGATGTAGTATCGGGTGTAAAATACTACTACCTAAGATCGTATCAAAATAAATTGATCCATATTGAGGATTCGAGGGGTCGAGGTTTCCAGGGTTCGAGTGATATGCTATAAAGTTGCAAAGGGTTAAACGTTTGGCAAACGTATATGAACTTTATTTGAATACAAATACGTCAGCATAACATTTTTCAAAATCGCTGGTATTGATAAAATTTTCAAATAACTGGAAATAACTGGAAAACGAGCACTTGAATCCTTGAATCCTTGAATCCTTGAATCCTTGAACCCTTGAACCCCTTCTCCCAATTAATTGGGAGAGAATATTTATATATATCAACAGGAGATCTTTTGTCAAAAGAATGATCGGGATAGTGCGGGCAAAAATAAAATTGGCCCGAACATTTCATTAAACTTATTGAAAGTAGAGGAGACAGAATACAGAACAATAACAAAAGACTATAGGCTATTAGGCTGTAGACTTTTAGCAGTAAGCAGCCTAACAGTCTACAGCCTATAGCCTATAGCCTAATGGTCTACAGCTTCGTATTTTGAATGGAAAGACGAGAAACGGAAATAATTCTGTCTTCTGACCTCTGACCCCTGTCTCGAAGAGCTCACACAGACAGTTTCTGCATCCATTGCATGTATGATTCATCCTGGAAAGCGAGAATATTCGCCATCTGTTCCATTAACCGGCGCGTTACTGGCCCAGGTGCCACCAGGTGTTTATCTTCAAATTGTTTTACCGGTTCGACCTTAACACCCGTATGCGACAGAAATATTTCGTCGGCGCCATATATATCACTCAAACTCAATGGTTCCTCGGCGGTTACAAAGCCCATGGATTTGGCCATTTCCAGGACGGACATTCGTGATATTCCGGGAAGAACTCTGCCCAGGGGGGGGATTTTTACAATGCTGTCTTTCACGATAAAAACAGATTCCGCCGAGCCCTCCGTCACAAGACCATCCGTTCCCAGCATGATTCCAATGTCGAACCCACGTGCAACGGCATCTTTCCGGGTCAGGTAGGCATTCAGGTAATTGGAGCAGGCCTTGGCTGACACCGGAACCGTTTGGGGATCAATTTTCCGCCATTTGCTGATACAGGTCTTTACGGGTTCCCGGCTGTCCAGATTCATCTCCGGCATTTCCGGTATAGCAAATATCGCCAGATCCGGTTTTGACTGGGGCAGCAACCGAATAACAGCTTCTTCTCCCCAATATGCCATGATCTTCACCACCCCCCTGCCAACATCGTTACGGATAACGGTTTCGGCCACGGCTTCTGAGATGGTCTCCACGGAATAACACAACTCCATTTCAAGAAGCTTGGCACTGTTCAGCAGGCGATTCAGATGGGCTTCCATTCGAAAGGCTGCCGGACCTTCAGGACCCGTATGAATACGGAATATCTCGAAAATAGCAGAAGCTCTCGAAAAAGAATGCGATAATATGGGAACCGTTGCAGATGCCCAGGGTATGAATTTGCCGTTTAACCAGACCTGTTTCTTATCTTTCATGATTGTTTTAAGTACTGGATTGCACGCAGGATGGCAAGAATCGATAACGCATCGATAATGATACCCGAGTCGATCATCTCCAGAATGTCTTGAATTTTGAATCGATGAACCTCAATGATTTCATCTTCATCGAGGTTTTGTACTGTCCTGATCATATCTCTTGCCAGATAAATATAGGAGATCTCATCGGAATATGCCGGCAGCAAATACGTTTTTCCTAAAGGGACGAATCTTGTGGCCTCATATCCTGTCTCCTCTTCCAGTTCACGTCTGGCGCACTGTTCCGGCGACTCCCCGGAATCCATTGTCCCTGCGGGTATCTCATAGATATACGCGTTGATAACATACCGGTACTGTTTTATCACGCCGATGGTTTTATCTTCGAACAATGGTACGATAACGGCAGAACCCGGGTGCCGGACAAATGCCATTTCCGTATTAACGTTGTGTGGCAGGGTGATGCGTTCCTTAAAAAAAGAGAACTGCCGTCCCTTGTAGATCTCATGGCTGCTATGGACTGTTGATATCGATTTGTGCTTCTTAGTTTGCGCCATAATGTGCGGTTTATAGCCGTGAAAGAATGATCCGATCATCCTCGCAAGTAACTTTGAACATATCGCCTATTTTAAAATCGGTATCCTCGATCCTTGCTTTGGGAATAATGATAGCGTTCTGACTCATTCTGACAATTTTGGGTTTCGGTTTATATAACCCCTTGATTTGAGATGAGTTTTTAATCAGATTTTTATAGATCAATCTTCCAACGCGCGCCTGAAGCGTCTTTAGCTTTAAATCGGTTTGCTTGCATATTTTATCTGCATCCATATACCGATCTATCACTTTCAATAGTTCTTTGTCGGATATTTTAGCCGCCATAGCTGCCTTTTTAAAATCGAAGATTCCCTCTGGAATCCAGCGGGAATCTTTTATGGGGAAATGTCTGAGATACCTGCAACAACAGATTCTGCCTCACCCGTCTTTGGCGATAAGCCGGAAGCAGTTGCACCTTTGCCTCCAAACCGTCGTGGCTTTCGCAGGATTTGCAGTTACCTTAGCACATCTAATTTGCTTCATCAAGATTTTTTACATTAATTCTTGATTCAAATTTTATTTCATACTCCTTTGATATCATCTCAATATCTATTTCATCAAATCTATCTAACTCATCAATAAAGGAAGTAAAACTGAACTCTTCATTAAAGTTTTCATTTAATAATCTCATCTTAGTTCTCCTTTATTTTAAATTCATATGCTATAAATCATGGAATTTTAAGAATGTCAAGATATATTTTGATTTAATTTTTTTATTATTATATTATTTTTACTCCTCTTTTTTACATTACTATATATGTTTTTTTACATTAATTTTTCATTATATTTTTTCATGATTATTATACCTATAGCATTTGTCAAAATAGCGATCCTGTTACTCCGAAAGGGGCTTCCATATTTTTTTCAAAAGGACGTATCAATAGACTCCGTCATACCGGACCTGATAAGCCTGCTCCAGCAAGTATAGTTAGCCGGGGACATTCAGTCTTCTGGATTTCCGCAAGCCTACCTCTTCGTCGGTGAGAATTGAAATCGTGCGCGACTTCGTCGCTATTTTAAGATTTTTTTTGATTCATCATTGGACGTTCGATGTTCGATGTTCGATGTTCGACGTTCATCTTTTAAATAACTCTATCGTCCAACATCGAATTATGAATTATGAATGGAAAGGATGAAGAAACAGGTGTATCAGGTTTATGAACCGATAGGAGGGGTAACTTCGTCAGGAGTAGTTGTTTTGGCAAGGTCTCCAGGCAGGGCCGGTTCGGCCCCCAGCAGTTTATCAAGTTGCTGGAATACCGGGCCGATGGCCATCCGTTGAAGCGGGTCCAACTGAATGTTGATTTGCTCAAATGCCCTGGAGATGATGCGTTCCGGCCCTGACAACATTCGGAGAAAAGCCTGAAACAGGAAAAAGCTTAAAAACATCACAATTCCAGCTGTTAGAAAAGCATGAATGAAAAAATCCGTCGCAAGATAATCTTCTGCAAAATAATGCTTCACCGTCAGCCAGCCAATGTGCGCCAGAATGCCGATGGTGGGTATATTGAGCAGGAGTTGAAGCCACATGCCGCTGAAACGCCGGGCTGTCTTTTCAATCGTCGAGCCGAGAGTCTCCTGCCACATGGCCGAGAGCGTTTCGTTCAATTCGGACTGGTCGGACATACCGGTTTCGGCCTGCCTGACCGATTCTTCAAACCCGCCCTGTACAAGCATATCGGCTATTTCGGGCCACTTCTTGAGAACCGCCATCCGGTACTTTCTCATGGCGGCGCCCAACTGATCACTTTTTTCTCCGGCTGCAATGGAAGCTTCTGCCTTCTTGAAATGACGCAGGGAAGAGATGATGCCCATGATCTGTCGAACAGGATTTCCAAATCGAAACAGTGCCATCAAACCGGTTCCAAAAATCAAAATTCGTGCCCAAATCGCTATCAGCCAACCCACCGGCCCAAACCACCGCTGGGCTATTTTCTGGTACAGCAGAACATTCACCCCCAGTATCTGACCGGTCCCCTCGTTCTTGAGCGTCTCGAAAGCCTCTTTTAAAGCCGTTTTTTCAACATCCCTCATGCACGACGATGCTGTCAGTAGAGGGGTTTTGCACTGTTGGATGGCCCCTTGCACTTCGTTATGTGCAAAATTTCTCAATTGCTGCACATTTTTAAGACGCCTATCAGTGGTGAAATCCAAAAGGTTGTACGTCCCGGTTACCAGATCCTCAAGATCACCGTACTGATCAAAATGATGTTTGGGTCCTGCGTTGATATCCCAATTCGGATTCTTCAGATGCCTGCGCGCGGATATGCAGAAGAACGATGTCAACGTCCGTTCCCAGGCTTTTGTGATGTGTTGCTTAAAATCAGGCAGAATGACTTCTTTTAGTTCGCGTTCGTCCACCCGATCGCACTTGTTTAAGATGCCGATGAGCGATTCACCATGAAACCGCTGGACATAGGGGTGAAAGAAATCGATCTGATCCCTGGTTTTCGGGTTTTCTGAATTAAAAACACACAGGAGCACGTCTGCCATTTCGATCACTCTTTTGACAAGAGGCTTATGCGCTGCCTGATGCGTGCTATCAATGTCCGGTGTATCGACCAGGAGCAGATGATCAATCTGATATGCACCTGGTTCGGCAATCACCTGCAAGTCTTCCGAATTGAATACCGGATCAAGGAAGTCTGCATCTCCGGGGGATCGGCACACCAATACGACTTCCGTGGTTGTAGGGCGCTTGGTCCCGGCATCAGAAAGGCCGTCTATACCTGCCAGAGCATTGACGAGGGTCGATTTGCCGGAGCCACCAGGACCGATGATGGCAACCATCAGCTTCCGTTCAAATCGCCTTTCATTGTCGTCGATAATATCGAGAACTTCCCTGCACTCTTTTTTCAGGGCCGCCCCTGGACGCCACAGGGAAGCCGCCTCCAGCAACGTTGCCATGCCTTGCACTTCGTTTCTGCAGGCCGCTATTTTCCCGAGCGCCTGGATGATTTCAGGATGATTTGCTTGACTCATGGGGGGCACCTTTTTATAGAACAAGAAATCCAGAAAAGAAAAAAATCTTTTATCACGAAATCACGAAAGTACGAAGCCACGAAAAAAGCAATGAAATTTTTCGTGTTTTAATAATTTCGTGTTTTCGTGATTGCTTTTATTTTTTTTGTCACAAAACACAAATAAATTATAAATAGTGTCCGTCCAGAAATGAGGATTTTTTCGTGAGATCAAGGCGGACGACAGATTTAACCCGGAGTAATAGCGTGCTATTTTGAGGAGTTAAATCATGGCGTCCAACGCCGATATCGCGGAAA
>Ga0164315_10001996_pt1 | contig 15529 bp, 9 predicted proteins | sample GuaBasSedimGuay6_FD_113737 | JGI IMG/M metagenome (GOLD analysis project Ga0164315, IMG submission 113737) | Subseafloor sediment microbial communities from Guaymas Basin, Gulf of California, Mexico - Guay6, Core 4569-2, 0-3 cm | ecosystem: Environmental > Aquatic > Marine > Hydrothermal vents >...
AGGGCGCTTTATTAAAGCCTAGGGCAGCGCCCTAGGAACTTGCGCCCTAGGAACTTGCGCCCTAGGAACTTGCGCCCTAGGAACTTGCGCCCTAGGAACTTGCACCCTTGGAACTTGCACCCTTGGAACTTGCGCCCTTTTCAGAGTGCGCGAACAAGCCCACCAGGTGCGATTTAAAATTTTAATGCGCCCTTTCAGCGCCTGGGGCGCTGCCCCAGGCTATAATAATTCGCCCCGTTGGGGCTGAGTAGTTACGAATTTTCAAAATTGACGACAGGAGTTAGATTGATGTTAAACTAAATAACGCTTTGCGAATAGCGAATAACGAATCGCACTAATATTTTATAACTATTTGATTTAACATGACTTTATAGGTAATTGCGATGCTGTCTCATAAAAGCATTAGTCAAGCATTTGTCTATTTTCGCTGTTTGCGATTCACAATTGAGAGACGACAGAAACATCAAAACTCATTTAGAATGTTTATAATAGTTGATATTGACTGACGGTGAAAACACGCATGTTTGGATTGAAGAAAAAAACCGAAAAATCTCAAGAAACCGAAAAATCTCAAGAGAATACGCCACAAGAGGACTCAAAAAAACCGGGCTTGTTTGCTCGCTTGAAACAAGGGTTAAACCGGACTCGTGAAAACTTGACGGCGGGATTAGCCAATTTATTACTTGGCAAAAAAGCAATTGATGATGATTTGCTGGAGGAAATTGAAACTCTGCTACTCACTGCGGATGTGGGTGTTGAAGCCACATCCGCGCTGATGACGGACTTAACTAAACGGGTAGAACGCAAACAACTAACTGATTCTGAAGCATTATTTTATGCCTTGCGTGAAAATATGCAGAGCCTATTGCAGCCCGTAGAACAGCCCTTAATTTTGCCTGAAGATAACAGTAAACCATTCGTCATTTTAATGGTAGGCATTAATGGGGCGGGAAAAACCACCACCATTGGTAAACTCGCCAAACGTTTTCAGGCTGAAGGACGCTCGGTGATGTTAGCAGCGGGGGATACTTTTCGTGCCGCAGCCATTGAACAATTGAAAGTTTGGGGTGAGCGCAATAATGTCCCCGTGATTGCTCAGCATAATCGAGCCGATTCGGCCTCCGTGATTTTTGATGCGTTGCAGGCCGCAACGGCGCGTGGTATTAACGTATTAATTGCGGACACAGCAGGGCGCTTACATACCCAAAGCAATCTGATGGAAGAATTGAAAAAAGTCCGGCGAGTCATTAATAAACTTGATTCCACCGCCCCCCATGAAATCATGTTAATAGTTGATGCGGGCACCGGTCAAAATGCCCTCATCCAAGCCCAGCAATTTCATCAAGCCATTGGGCTAACGGGTGTGACTATCACCAAATTGGATGGTACGGCTAAGGGCGGGATTGTTTTTGCGATGGCTAAACAAACAGAGTTGCCTATTCGCTTTATTGGTGTGGGGGAGCAAGTGGATGATTTACGGCGTTTTGAAGCGGCGAGTTTTGTTGAAGCGTTGTTGAGTCAGGATTAAAAATCACCGATTTATCAATACATTCGCCAAGGGGAAACGGGAAATGTATGTATAAATAATGGCTTTTTGAAAATGAGTTAATCTCAAAGAAGATGTGTGTGAATAAACCGGTGGTTTATTCATAAGAGTTGTCCGAAAATAAGACAGGTAGATACACTGGCTATATTAATGTCGCACCTTCGGTGCTTTTCTATTAAGCCCCAACGGGGCGTATTATCTACGCCCGTGGCAACGCCCCTGGAACTATCTGGCTTTCTGGCTTTCTTATTTATTGACGGAAAGTCTATATAAGTGATTGTTTAATAAAATATATATTTATTTGCCTTTTCCCTTTTGCATTTGGCGAAGTAATTGGCGAAGTAATTGATATATAAAAAATATCTATGTACAGGACAAAAACGTGTTCAAGTCGTGATGCTATCGCTTTTTTTGCGATAGTATCACTCAATCTATCGCAATTATCAATATTTTTTACGTTAAGGAACGTGCATAAAATAACTTAGGAAAGCTAAGGGTTGGAGCAACGCCCCTTTGAAGGGTTGTAGGGGCAATCCTTTATCGTTGCCCTGGTGCAGGATCGCTCCAATCCCCAGGGCACTACAAGAGGGTCAGTCGGCTTTAGCCTCCTACCGCTTTTAGACAACGGCTTTAGCCGTTGGCGTTGGGGTGGTATCGTTCCTTGCGCGAAACTGTACCATAGATGTTCATATAATTAATTTCACAAGTCAAAATTAACGGATACTATCCCTAAGAAGGGATAGCATCCGTGAAGTGAAATTTTCTGAAAAACTATAGTTGTATTATGCACGTTCCTAAGTTTTGCACACAACCCAAACGAAGACTGTCAATTCCAAAGCCGAGTGATACGTTCAAAAGCGATAGCATCACTGAACATTTATCAAATCAATTGGTTATCATTTTTGTCCTGCACATAGAAAAAATATTTATGCTGTTTTGTCCAAAATCCGGTAGTCCTGTTCCAGTCGTGATGGTGTTCAAACGGATACTATCCCGGCAAGGGATAGCATCCGTCAAATCACGACATGTTTAGGACTACCCAAAATCCAAACCAAAGGGACAAAACTTTTATGGAGGATTATATAGAGTACAACGGATTTGGGGTATAAACTGATTTTTATAGGCGTAACTCAAGGGTTGTGCGTTCGTTCCTAGAAATAAATCGTCATGGCTAACCTACAAAGCTATAGCAGGGACGGGGGTTGAAATTGGGAGGGTAAATTTGAGAAAATAATCCTGTGAAAGTTCAAAGCACCGCTGTGCTTTGGACTCTGATACACCACCATAAATGTGGTAAAAAACCGGTGACAAAAAAACCAACACCCTTGCATTCCATTGAATAATAAGACTGACAAATAAATCACGGAAAAATTGACAAACAAAATTTTAGCCATAGAGTATTACATAACCTAATTTATTCTTTTTATTTATTGATTGTTTTTACAGAATTTGGTATTCTCTGTTCGCGATTTATAACTCATTTCTGATGATTATTTTTAACCAAGTAAACAAACGTTACCCAGAATATCAAGCACTTAAACAAGTTAGCTTTCATTTAAAGCGTGGCGAAATAGCGTTTTTGACTGGGCATTCTGGGGCCGGCAAAACGACCTTATTGCGCCTGATTGCGTTAATTGAACGTAATACGGGGGGGCAGATTTTGGTCAGTGGGCTTAATTTAAGCCGAATGCCCACTGAGCGCATCCCCTATTTACGGCGCCGGATAGGCATGACATTTCAAGATCATCGCCTGCTATTTAACCAAACCGTGTTTAATAATGTGGCTTTACCATTAGTCGTTGCCGGGTATCGGCATCAAGAAATTCGTCGTCGTGTGCGGGCTGCATTGGATAAAGTCGGTTTGCTCAGCAAAGAAAAAAATTATCCCATCACTTTGTCAGCGGGACAACAACAACGCGTCGGTATTGCGCGTGCCGTTGTCAATAAACCGCCTATCCTGCTTGCAGATGAACCGACGGGTAATCTCGATCCCAGTTTAGCCAAAGAAATTATGAATTTATTTGTACAATTCAATCAAGTCGGCGTAACTGTGTTAATTGCGTCACACGCTTTTGGTTTAATCAAAAGTATGGGACATCGTACACTCATTTTGCAACAAGGCAATTTGATCGGTGATAGTCGCCCTAGTCGTTGATGAAATATCCAGATCGTCCACCCAATCGCCCGCGGCCTGCTCGTCCACCGAGTAGTCACACGCAGCAGCGCAAAGCCAAACCTTCACAGCAAGGTAATGCGTGGCTATCGCATCACTTTTATGTCTTATTTTCCAGTTTAGGGCATCTTGTTCGTACTCCCTTGCCCACTCTGATGACAGCGACAGTGATTGGGATTGCGTTAGCTTTGCCGACGGGTTTATATCTTTTATTAGAGAATGCTCAACATATCAGTAGCGAGTGGGGTGGCGCCGCGCAAATTTCCTTGTTCCTCAAAAAAGATATTGGTCTTAACGAGGCACAAGTCCATCTGTTAGCAGATCAATTGCACCAGCGTCCCGATATTTACAGTGTGCAAATGATTACGCCCACGCAAGCGTTGACGGAATACCACGAGTTATCGGGATTCAAAGAGGCTTTGGATGTTTTGGATACTCTCAAATATAATCCCCTGCCATTTATGCTGGTAATTCAACCAGCAACCAGCGATACGATAGCGATGAAGACATTGCTAAATAGCTTAAAACAATTACCTGAAGTCGATAAAGCCCAATCCGATATGCTATGGTTAGAACGTTTGTTTACGATGGTGAAAATTGTGCGACGTGGGGTATTGATCTTAGCAAGTTTGCTTTCATTAGCGGTGCTGCTGGTAATAGGCAACACTATCCGTTTGACGATTTATAACCGCCGTGACGAAATCGAAATCTATAAACTGGTTGGCGCAACGGATGCATTTATTCGTCGTCCGTTTCTATATACAGGTTTTTGGTATGGCTTATCAGGCGGGCTAGTTGCTTGGCTATTGGTAAAAATTTCATTTTGGTTACTGCAAGGCCCTGTGAAAAAGTTGAGTGCGTTGTATTATAGTCAATTTGAATTAATGACTTTAGATGTATTATCAGGTTCAGCATTACTATCAAGTGGTGCTTTGTTAGGATTGGTGGGCGCTTGGTTGGCAGTCGGACAACATTTGAAAAAGATACAGCCTCGTTAGAATGGGGAATTGGGAAGAGAATGGGGGGGAGCCCTGAAAGGTGGGTAAGATGTTTTTAGGAGTCCAAACTTTAGTTTGGGTGGTTGAGCCAAACTAAAGTTTGGACTCCACCACATTGCACCACTACCCAATCTTTGTCTGTCGTTTTTGAGAATTTGGAGAGATAAAAATATGTTGTTAGAACTTTTGATTTTGGGTGGTGCTGCGTATGGAATAAAAGCATCCCAACGAAAAATTGACTTTGATAAAGTTATTAAGCAGTTTTTTGGAGAATCGCACAATCAACAGATGGAAGTATCCTCGAAAACTGCAGCAGAACCCGAACAAAGTCAAGAGGATAAAGAGGCTAATCGCGATTTAACCGTTTCCACAGTTTCATTAGGTTTGGCGACCGCCGGGGCCTTGTTGTATCCCCCTTTGGGTGTCCTTAGTGTCCCCTTCTGGATTTATGTCACTATTCCCGTTTTCAAGAATACCTACAAGTCGCTCTGGCAGGAAGGTAAAGTTCACGTTCATACTTTGGTGGCCATCACATTAATCACATGTTTGTTAAGTAGATATTATGTGGTTGGTAGCTTGGATGCTTGGTTTTATGTATTAAGTAGAAAGCTACTGATAAAAGTTAAAAACCAGTCTGAACAAAGTTTCGTTCAAGTGTTCGGCCAACATCCCCTGTTTGTATGGGTACTGGTTAATGGGATTGAAGTTAAAACACCGTTTGAGTCTGTGCAACAGGGCAATCTCGTTGTCGTGAATGCGGGAGAAACTATCCCCGTAGACGGTTTCATTACAGAAGGAATGGCTAGCGTCGATCAGCACCTGTTAACGGGAGAAGCGCAACCCGCAGAGAAAGGGGTAGACGATCAAGTCTTCGCGTCAACGGTGATCCTGAAAGGTAGGCTCTGTATCAAAGTGGAAAAAGCGGGTGACGAAACCATCGTGGCTAAAATTGGTCAGATTCTCAACCAGATGGCTCACTTCAAGACCGATTGGCAGTTACGGGCCGAGAATATGACTGTTAAAACAGTCGTACCGACATTGATTGCGGGTGGGCTGTCGCTCCCAATTTTAGGCCCAATAGGTGCCGCAACCGTCATTAATGCACATTTTGGGTACCGAATGTCAATTGTATCGTCCATCGGTGTGATGAGTTATTTTCGTCTTTTGTCTCAGAATGGTCTCCTCATTAAAGATGGACGGATGCTTGATCTGTTGAGCAAAGTGGATACTATCGTCTTCGATAAAACCGGGACGCTGACGATACCACTGCCCCATGTTGGGCAAATCTATACGTGTTTAGATTATGAGGAGAATGAGGTTCTCGCCTATGCGGCCGCGGCCGAATACAGACAGACGCACCCCATTGCGTTGGCTATTCTAGAAGAAGCGCAGGCCCGACAACATTTGGACATACCAAACATCGATGACGCTGAATATGAAATAGGATATGGTCTCAAAGTCACAATAAACGACCTGCTTATTGAAGTGGGTAGTCATCGTTTCATGGAGCATGAAGGAATGACTATTCCACCCTCAATCAAGCAAGCAGAGGAACTAGGTCATAGCCAAGGCCATTCCTTGGTGATGGTAGCCCTTGATAACAAAGTGATTGGTGCTATTGAATTGCTCCCCACAGTGCGCCCGGAAGCTTCTGCTATTATCCACAAGCTGCGACAGCATTATAACAAGTCCATGTACATCATTTCTGGGGATCATGAAACACCGACCCAAAAGTTGGCTCAGGACTTAGGTATAGAGCATTATTTTGCTAACGTGTTACCCCAAAACAAGGCCGAAATTATTGAACAGTTACAAGCATCAGGAAAAGTGGTCTGTTATATTGGCGATGGTATCAACGACTCGATTGCGCTGAAACAAGCGCAAGTCTCCATCTCTTTGCGCGGAGCCTCAACGGTGGCTACCGACGCTGCTCAGATTATTTTAATGAATGAAAATCTGAGCCAACTTTGTCACCTGTTTGACTTTGCCCAAAAATTTGAGGCGACTATGACAAGCAGTTTCAATATCATGCTGGCCACCACTCTCATTGGCATGAGCGGTGCATTTGTCCTAGATTTTGAGCTGATTGACACAATTTTATTGAAGCAAGCCGGTCTTATGGTGGGTTTAACAAATGCAACGTGGCCCTTAACCAAACATCAAGGGGAGGCCTCAAAGAGCATTGATGAGGTTTGGTCTGGGTCGCCCAGCATGACAAATGAACAGAAGTTGACAAAATCATACTCATTCTCTTAGTGGATTGGGCGTTAATCATCATTTTGACAATTTCTAGATAAAAGGGGATAGCGAAAAGGGGATAGCGAAAAAGGGAAAGGTTGGTTATTAAGGTATCTATTTTTCAATGAGTTATGCGTCTAAAATCCAAAATGTCGTTGTTGTTGGTCAATTTAATACATATTATTTTTATCTGCAAAATCAGTATGATAGGATTTTTTGTTTAGCCGTCGTTTTGATCTGGGCAGGTAACCATTGAATTTGAGAGCGAATCACTTTATCAAAGATGATTTGATACGACATGACTGTACCAGATTGGTATCGTTCAAGCACTTCGTCTGGATATTGCGCTTTATACGTCTGATTTGCTTGCACTGCGTCTGTCCCACAAGGCTTTTGGGGTCGGCAAGGGTTTAAGAACTAGTACAGTTTCGCTTCAGTATCGATACCACCCCAACGCCAACGGCGTTGGGCCGTTGTCTAAAAGCTCAAGTACGTGTCAGGGCACTGCAAGAGAGTTAGTCGGCTTTAGCCTCAGACAAGCTTTCAGACAACTGCTGTAGCAAAAAATTTTCTTTGCTACAAGCTGTTGGCTGTTGGCTGAAGTGGTATGGATATTTCCGCTTTACGGCACTATAAAATAGCCTAAAATGTGGTCTTTCCCCTATTTGTCACTTAATACGGATTAAAGACAAAAACGACAAGGATAAAGTTTTGAACCAAAAACAGGTATCAAACCAATCCTTTTTTATAACTATTGCTTTCCGTTTATGCCAAACATGATATGATATTATAATATCAATATCATATTATTCTAATTTATTTATCATATAAAGAGGTTTTATTATGAAACCAGTAGTAACAAGAGAAGCCGTTGAATCTGCCATAAAGCAGATAGAAGAAAGCGGTGACCGGGTGACAACCGAACGGATTCGGTCAATCACAGGTGGCAGCCCACGAACCCTTAGCAATCTCAGACAGGCTATTGCGGGTGATAATGTAGGCAGTAGTACGTTACCATTGCTTGATAATAAACCGACAACTAAGCTGTCATATCATCATGTTGCAAAACGACTCGATACGATGATAGCTAATCGTTTGGACACCTTCATAGCGGATCGTCTTGATACGGCATTATCACAATTTGACGGAAATATTGAAGAAGTTTCAGAACCACCCGTTGAGACCAATTTGCGTGCGGGAAATGCTCGCTTAAAAAAAGCGACTCGTAAACGGGAAGATGAATTATTGGCGTTAGTCCAAAAAGAAACTGACCGCGCTGATCGGGCCACAGAACGCCTCGTTGAGCTTGAAAAACAAACGGCCGCGGACAATTATTACACCGAGAAAGGCGAGCGCGTTTTCAAGAATGAACTGGCGCTTGCGGTTCGCTATTTGCTTATGACGGCGGGAATGTCACAAAAGAAAGTCGCTGTGTTGCTTGATCTAAGTAGTAATGATGTGTCCAGACTCAAGACGAAGGGGACGATGCTGTATCATCAAAAGAAGAGATAATGCTTTTAACTCACAATAACGACAAGGATTCGTTATAACGCTTTAGTTCTTGTTTTTATTAACTGATGTTACGCACAACGCTTCAAAATGAGTCCATAGGGGCAACCATAAAGGATTGCCCCTACATATCGTTATATATTGATTGTAGGGGCAATCCCTTGTGGTTGCCCCCCTTGTGGTTGCCCCCCTTGTCGCAAGCCCCGCTTTGTTCGCCCTTTCACCAAACCTCATCATGGTATGGGGAACTTTCCGCTTTATTGCACTGTGATATCAAAGAAGCAATGTGCGTAACATCAGTAAGTAAGGCGTTAGTCATCGTTTCGTCAATTGTTGCCCACCAACGGATTGAAGTTGCCCACCAAATCGAAGAGGTGGGCAATAAAAGGACATTGCCTGCCCCCTACAAAAAAATATGACCAACGCCGTAAGTATTAAACCTCGGAGGTTTTCAATACCTCCGAAGTTTGTTGTCCACACTCGGTATTTATCAATCAACCTTTGTGGCTATTTACCGGACAGGTGAAAAGCACGTAGGTTTCTCTGACGATAGGAGAGAGCTTTCTGTTGGCATTCGTTAATAACGATCCTTCACAAGTGCTGTGAGTTCATGTCGGGTAGGATTTCGTTACACTCAAAGCCTGATAGATTCGTTCAACCCACCATAAACCAGCCGATTAGGAGGAATGGTGGGTTTCGCTATCTATCACTCTGGGTGGCTACTTTAACCCATGCGACGTTTGCTGAAAACGCTTAATTGCTTTTTCGATACGTCTTTTTTCATCTGGTATTTCTGATTCCTGCACACGAAAAGCTTTCCACAAGGCGAAAGGCGGCACGGGGCTAATGATCATATGACAACGCCCACACAGCGTGACTAGATTCGACAAATTATCTTCGCCGCCATGGCATCGTGCTTTGATATGGTGTACTTGATACGCGGGATATTTTTCACATGCTTGACAGGTCAGTTTATCTCGTTTAAGTACAGTGGCGCGGGTTTCTTTGTCCATCGCTTTCCCACCTCCTAACTTTTAATCCATCTAAGACACTATGTTTTCGCTGGTTCCCACGCAGGCGCGTGGGAACCATATAAAATAAGAAAAGGCTGAAGCCAGCAACGACTACTGACGACAGCCTTGATAATCTTTGGTGAAAAGCACGTAGGTTTCTCTGACGATAGAAGATATCTTTATGTTGGCATTCGTTAATAACGATCCTTCACAAGTGCTGTGAGTTCATGTCGGGTAGGATTTCGTTACACTCAAAGCCTGATAGATTCGTTTAACCCGCCATAAATCAGCCGATTAGAAGGGATGGTGGATTTCTGCTTCGCTTCTACCCACTCTACGCTCGCTATACGAAGCTCACCCATTTCCCTTGTAAACGGCACTACCGTCTCTGAGTACTCCGAGTGAGTCAGACTCCATGTCAGAAGGATTCCTGACTGAAGGGTGTTAAGTACTGAAGCACAAATAAACCGGTATTTTCTCGCAAAGGGCAACCACAAGGGATTGCCCCTACAATATCGATTATCCTTGTAGGGGCAATCCTTTATGGTTGCCCAATTTATGGTTGCTTCTGTTAAAATACCTGAAAATTTATGGTTCAGTACTTAGCCCTTACCCTTTAGTCCCTTTCACCCGGCAATAAATGCCAAGCTTCGCTTGGCGCACCCATCCTACGCTCGCTAATTTACCCATTCCCCTACGAAATAATGAGTAAAGTTCCAGCCGTTACCAACCTTCTTACCACCGCCGTGGCCATAGAATGTTCCACTTTTGAATGGATACAGAAGCATGTCTCCGCCTGCGGTACGAACAACTAGATCATCAATCCCGTCGCCGGTCCAATCGCCAACGAAATAATGGGTGAAGTTCCAACCGTTACCGACTTTCGCACTGCCGCCTTGGTTGTAAAAGGTTCCGTTGTTAAAGGGGTATAGAAACAGAGCACCAGAGGCTGTACGTACAATCAAATCTGGTGTTCCATTGCCCAGCCAATTCCCTACCAAATAGTGAGTAAAGTTCCAGCCGTTACCAACCTTCTTACCACCGCCGTGGCCATAGAATGTTCCATTCTTGAATGGGTACAGAAGCATATCTCCAGATGCGGTGCGAACAACTAGATCATCAATCCCGTCGCCGGTCCAATCGCCAACGAAATAATGAGTAAAGTTCCAGCCGTTACCAACCTTCTTACCACCGCCGTGACCATAGAATGTTCCATTCTTGAATGGGTACAGAAGCATAACACCAGAAGCTGTACGTACAATCAAATCTGGTGTTCCATTGCCCAGCCAATTCCCTACCAAATAATGAGTAAAGTTCCAGCCGTTACCAACCTTCTTACCACCGCCGTGACCATAGAATGTTCCATTCTTGAATGGGTACAGAAGCATATCTCCAGATGCGGTGCGAACAACTAGATCATCAATCCCATCGCCGGTCCAATCGCCAACGAAATAATGGGTGAAGTTCCAACCGTTACCGACTTTCGTAGCGCCACCTTGGTTATAGAATGTTTGATTTCTGAATGGATAAAGTAATAAGTCAGCTTGATCGTTTCTTACCACTAAATCACTTGTCGCAAATCCAGTGCTTGGTACAAGATTTACCGCTACCAAAGGAAAGAACATTGCTAGGGCTTTCATACGCGCTAGAGTGTAACTTTTCAATATCATATACCCTCGTCGCCTCCGTTTGAGAAAAAAATGGCTACTCTGTGGAGGACATTCCAGAGAGCCTATGCTAACTTAAAGTAGACACCCTAAAATGTGTCTTAATATTTTACACCATTTTTAATACCTAAATGTCAACTATCTATTTAACCTATTTGTTAACACTTAAATACTGTTGAAATAGGCTACTAAATAGCCAGCGTAGGGTGTATAAGCGATAGCGTCATACACCAAGTCATTATAGTCAAACAAAATCAAAATGCAAAGTCGAGGGCTCTTCAATATGACTCGCTTTGCACGCTGTACATTCTCAAAACTAGCCGTTTGCCTAATTTATTGTAAAATGCGTTGTGCCTCAGATTTATTTTTTCATTCCCACACTTTCATCGTCTTTATCCCGACATAAATAGGCTTTACCCACAGTTTTTTGCAAACTCAGTGTGAACTTTGCGCGCACTTGGTTGCAATATCGATAGCATCTGCTGTGTATGCCACACAACAGGATGACTCATTTTCGATATCACCTCAGATGGAACAGCATCATAACACTCGATGTTCAAGTTTTTTGCTTTGGGTTGTGTTGCCCCTATAAATTAACCAGGTAGTTACACTAAACGACACTCTTTACCTCACAAACCCAGTTGTCAGTCAGCATGACAGAAATTGGCGTATGAGGCACTGATAAGAAATGCTGTCAAAGCTTGGTTTTTGGAGGGTTAATTTTTTCTGGCTTTGTGAGTTGCGGCCCCAAGCCTAATGGCACGCACGATAGTTCCAGGGGCGTTGTTTTTGGGGCAACACCCCTGGTTAAGGAAGTGCCATTAGCCCCAAGCCCTCCCATTACCCTTAATGAAGAATATACACTGTCAACTTTAGAAGGGTGTCGAAAAAAAGGTGATTGTCAAGATGCCCTTAAATAGGGTACTTTTAGTTTTATCTTTAAAATACAATGTATTAAGTTAGCCTCAAACACGCGCTTAAATGCTGCTAAATGGCGTTTTACCGCACTGTTTTTTTTTGGTAATGGGGGGGTACAACCTCATCTAATAAATTGCTTATACACCATATTATGACGTATTATAACCTGCGTTTAACCGTTATAATTTGCGCTGTATTGCATTATTTCATGGTTGACTTAAACAAATTATAAAATAACCTGAGTTCGTTGCTTGTGCGCCTTTTTAGCTGGCAAATTTAACGCGCTCTCATTTGCGCTGTATTGCATTATTTTAGGGTAGGTAGGGGTTTTGCATCACTTAGCCGGAGATCGTCGCTTAGAAGCAGTTTTATTAAAAGCGGCTTTATTAATGGCTCTTTTGCCCAGAAAAATGGCATTTTGCTATAGACGTTCAGAAAAATATTTAGGGCAAAACCGTAAAGCTTGAAAAAACGCTTTACTGTTTCTAACTGAAATAGGATTAAAAGCTGCCAAATACCAAACGCTAACTACAAGGATTGTTTATAAAAAAGGATTAAAAGCTGCCAGAATCCAAATATAAAACGCTAACTACAAGGATTGTTTATAAAAAAGGATTAAAAGCTGCCAGAATCCAAATATAAAACGCTAACTACAAGGATTGTTTATAAAAAAGGATTAAAAGCTGCTAGAATCCAAATATCAAACGCTAACTACAAGGATTGTTTATAAAAAAGGATTAAAAGCTGCCAGAATCCAAATCCCAAACGCTAACTACAAGGATTGTTTATAAAAAAGGATTAAAAGTGCCAGAATTGAACTACCCAACTCGCGCCAACAGCATTTCTTGACGGGAAAAAACTTGATAGTTATTGGGAAGTTGCGCTTTGATTTTGTGCCTGAGTCATCTATCTATTTTCAGAAAAATAACGAAACGGATGCTATCCCTTGAAGGGATAGTATCCGTAAATGGGATAATGAAGTTCACACTATTTGGTTCAGGACGATAACTCGTAATCAAAATAGCTATTGTAGGATGGGTAGAACGAAATCCATTCTATGCTCGCTACTCCCTCACAAGACGAAAACCAACATTGTTGTAATGAGATAAATGCTGCCCATACCATTCACGGTACGCTGCACGCCCTTTTGACCAAAAATTGTCCCAAGCACCGCCACGAATCACAACACGACGAGTTATATCGGTATTATTTTTGTCTAGACAACGTTGTTCTTTTCCTTCATACCTATCTTGGTATTCTGAACATGTCAGTTCGTAAACATTGCCCACTGTATCGTGTAAACCAAAGAAATTAGCCGCAAAGGAACCGACAGGGGCGGTTTTTTTATCATCCCATTGACTACCACATTCCTTACAGTTAGCCCGCTTGCTGCCAATATCATTACCCCACCAATATCGAGTTTCTGTTCCAGCCCGTGCGGCATATTCCCATTCGGCCTCAGTTGGTAGGCGATATTCTTGTCCTGTTTGCTGATTTAACCACTCAGCATAAGCCGTTGCGTCTTCCCAATCGACATTAATGACAGGCCGCTTACCCCGTTCCCAGCCGCTATCATTTGGTTTTTGTCTGCCGGTTGCCTCGGCAAAACGATCATATTCAGCAAAAGTGACTTCATAGATACTCATTGCAAAGCACTTCACAGAAACTCTATGCACGGGTTGTTCATTCGCTGCAATCTGGCTTCCCATAAGAAACCGCCCAGCGGGTATCCACACCATCTTTGGCCCTTGGCTATCGTCGGTTAAGCGATCACGGAATACTTTTTTGATCTGCTTTTCCAATTCTGGTAAGAATAGAGAGTTTGGATTAAGCCTACGCAACTTATCTAAATATTGGTGAGCTTGACAAAATTGCTTAGCATTGATAGCAATTTTTACCAGTCTCATGTACTTATTTTCTAAGCGTTTATTATCTAAGCGCTTTTTCAAGTCAGGTAAAGCTGAAAAAGTAGGATTGGCACGACGCATCTTTTCCAGATAGGTACTCGCCTTGTTTAGTTCATTGTTATCTAGCGCGTTTTCTATCAATGCTTGATAACCTTCCAACAGACCTATCAATTCTGATTTATTACGTGCAGCCAACAAGTTATCTTCTAATTGAGATAATACTGGCGATTCTGAATGAAGCCTGCGCAACTCATCTAAATATTGGCGAGCTTGAACGAATTGTGCGGCACTGATAGCACGGTTTATTCGTTGTTGATACTGTATTTCCATTGCCCGTCGTTTTCCTATCCACTGTTGTTCTAACTTAATAAACAATGGTGAGTTAAGGGAATGTAAGTTATCCAAATGTTGTTTGGCTATCTCCATTTGTCCAACGGTTATATTGTTGGCTGCTAATCTGTTTTTAACTTTATCATAGAATTCAACGGCTTTTAAACCATTTTTTGCTAGGGCGTTATCCTTATCCTGCTCTAGCACTTGTTTATAACAGGTGGCAGCAGCTTGAACCGCTTTTTCGTTGTCCAAATAGGTTTTACATTGCCGTAGCAACCTTTCGATTGTATTCACAATAGACGGTGGCAAAGCAGAGTCATCACCCGATTGCTCATCAAGGGAAGGAGTAGAGTTCTCTGGTAAAATATGAACAAGTAAGTCCGATAAATTTTGTGTGAGCGGCTGTTGGTATACTAGCACCATGAATGCTACGAAAATAAAAGTAAATATGTAAGCAAAACCTACCTGCCGAAATAGTACTGAGACTAACTTTATTAACCCAAAAAATAATCTGAAAAAAAGGGTTGCTAGAAATTTCAATAATTCTGAAATTTTAACCAACACTTGCAAAGATAAAAAACCAATATTTTTCAAATTGTTAATGTATAATTTTATTTTTTTTGGTACTTCATTGCCCAACATTGTCCCAACTTCTGTTGGTATTTTGAATGACAATTTATCTTCCATAAATGTCAGAAATACATAATCCCGCAAAGGACTATTTTTAGGAGCGCGTTTAATCCATTTAGATAATCGTCGCCACCCCGACTTTGACAATTCCGCTTTTTGTTCGGGTGCAATTTCCAGATGAAAATCAGAGATAGGTTTATCTGACGCAGTCTGTAAAAAAGCATACAAGATTGTGCGTATTTCTTGTTGTTGAGGCAAAGACAAATCATCAACAAGCTGCTCACGCAACCAATCAGGCATATATCCATAACGAAGCCAAGGCAACCGCGCCAGTTTGGCAAGACGTTCTTCAGTCAACAATTTCAGTTGATAACCCAAATAAAGCGTTAATTGCCAACGTAATTCTGGATAAACGGCACACGCACTGAACCAATGGTATCCCTCTTTTCCTAAAAAATATTGCACTTGTTCCAGTAATTCTGTCAGCACAGGGGCATCGGGGGCGTGGCGTTCTAACCAGCGGCGGGGGCGTTCTGTGAGAGATTCAGGAAATGCTATTGGAAATGAATAGGATGGTTTGGGATAAGATTGCCAAAT
>Ga0164315_10001997_pt1 | contig 15529 bp, 15 predicted proteins | sample GuaBasSedimGuay6_FD_113737 | JGI IMG/M metagenome (GOLD analysis project Ga0164315, IMG submission 113737) | Subseafloor sediment microbial communities from Guaymas Basin, Gulf of California, Mexico - Guay6, Core 4569-2, 0-3 cm | ecosystem: Environmental > Aquatic > Marine > Hydrothermal vents...
ATGATGAGGTTGTAGTAATAATCACCACCAAAATTAAAGGGTGGATAAGTGTCCTGATCACCCAATCCCAAATCGCCGTCTCCATCAGTATAAGAAAACTGCAATACGCCACGTTCGGTTATTCCGCTTGTAGGATTTGTCAACAAAATAAAGCGATCGTATTTGATGATTGGTTCATCCGGAAACTTTTCAAATTTATTGCAAGCATCAAATGCAACAAGCAGTAGCAGAATAAAAACTATTTTTGTATGGCGACTCATGTTCAACGCAAAGGACGTGAAAAATTAAATCAGTACGCGCTTAACTCCAAAAAATATGCCAGAATTCACGGCCATCGAAAAACAAATCTTTGAAGTAAACAGTACAGATAAATTTAACGATCTGGCCATAAATATATTTCATTTCCAGTACAAAAAGAATCCTGTTTACCGCAAGTTTGTTGATTTTCTTCGCATAGATATTAGCCGAATTAAGCATTGTTCCCAGATCCCATTTCTGCCCATCGAACTCTTCAAACAGCATAAAATCTTAGTCGATGGTTTTCGGGTAGAAGAAATATTTACAAGTAGCGGTACAACAGGAATTCAAAATAGCAAGCACTACATTGCCAAAGCTGATTTATATACCAAAAGTTTTACGAAAGGATTTGAACAGTTTTTTGGTCAGCCTGACGTTTTTGTGATTCTTGCCCTACTTCCTTCCTATTTGGAGCAAGGAGGATCGTCATTGGTTTATATGGCTGAAAAACTGATTAAGCTGAGCGACAATACTGAAAGTGGTTTTTACCTTAGTGACTATGTGCAACTTGCCGATGTATTGAAAAAACTCAGAAGTAAAAAAAAGAAAGTAATGCTACTGGGGGTGACTTACGCTTTGCTTGATTTGGCAGAGCAGTTCCCCATTAATTTCCCAGAGCTTATTTTGGTGGAAACCGGTGGTATGAAAGGAAGACGAAAAGAAATGATTAGGGAAGATCTGCATGAAAAACTGAAGAAAGCCTTTGGTATCAAACAAATTTATTCCGAATATGGCATGACCGAACTTTTGTCGCAAGCCTGGTCAAAGGGAGATGGGATTTTTGAAACACCTCCGTGGATGAAAGTGCTCATCCGCGATGTGAACGATCCGCTTTCCTTGCTCCCCGAAGGAAAATCTGGCGGCATCAATATTATCGACCTTGCCAATTTATATTCCTGTTCCTTTATCGCTACCAGTGATTTAGGAAAACAAATTCCTCTTAGAAATGGAACATTCACCGTTTTGGGCCGTTTTGATAATAGCGATGTACGGGGTTGTAATTTACTGGTGGGGTAATGATTAAGGTGGATAGAATATCTCCATAAAAAACAACCGGGAGCCATTCCTTGCGGTTCGACTCCCGGTTCACTCGCTTCGTTACCGTAGTGCTGAAACGTGCGGCAAGTTACGTTATTGCGACTGTTTACTTGGGTTCGCCCCGTGGAGCTTTCCCGTTCTTCAGGCATTTGTTCCGGATTTCTTTTTTGGTTCCCTGCTTCCTCCTTGCGGTTTCCGCTTTCCCCTGTCAAGTCGTCCTTTCTTCCTGCCCTGCTTTCATGCGGCACTCAACTCAGTTGCCCTTGCGGGTAGCTGTTTCAAGTCGGATTGGCTGTTGCTTGCGCTTCGGCTTTTCCTGCCCTGCCCCGAATTACCCTTGCGAGTCCTCCGCCTTTGATTGGGCTTCGCTTCCCTCCGTTGCCGGTCTTCTGCTCTGCCTTTTCAAGTGGTCTGTTCCGGCTTTGGTTTGCACCTCTGCCTTTCCTTCCCGGACTGCATCAAAACATGCCCTTTATCTTCACTTGCTACAGCAAATGTACATCAATAAATTATTGCCATGCAAAAATTTGATAGTGCTACAAATACACATAATATTAACAAGGCTTATGAACAATTGTTTGTATTGTGAATCAAGGGTTGAATAATGTTGATTATCAATAATTCAACCCACTTTGGGGTTGAATTCACAACTTAATATTGCAAACCCCGCGCTTCGCACAGGGCTATTATTATTTTTGTCCTTCAGACAAATTAATCCTGAAAGGATTTAATTACAATAGCCATGGGTGTAAGCCGTGGATAATCATATGAATAAACACAGAACCCTAAAAAAAGGTTCAAGTCTTGAATCGCATTTGTAATGGGTTTGCTCTTCTAAATATCTCGTAGAGAGAGCACTTAAAGGAGGATTGAATCAGAGGCTGCGTTTTTTCTCAAAAAATTCGCGAAGTAATTGGGCAGATTCGTCAGCCAACAAACCATTCCTAACTTTGGTAGATGGATGAAGTACCTTTATTTTAGAAGTAGAAAAGCCTCGCTTTTCATCAGAAGCACCGTAAACGATTTCACCAAGTTGTGTCCAATAGGCTGCCCCGGCACACATTAAACAAGGTTCGAGGGTAACGTAAAGTGTGCATTCTTTCAGGTATTTACCTCCAAGATAATTGGCTGCTGCCGTAAAAGCCTGCATCTCGGCATGGGCAGTAACATCATTCAGCGTTTCGATAAGATTGTGTGCCCTTGCAACAATGGTTTTTTCACAAACCACCACCGCTCCCACCGGAACCTCATCCCGTTCAAAAGCTTTACGGGCTTCTTTTAAAGCTTCTTTCATGAAGTATTCGTCGGAATAAATAGTGAAAGTCATGCTAATTGTCTTGGATTGCAGATTGTTTTTTGGTAAGAAGAATTCCAATGATTAGCACGAGAGCCGCAACAATGAAAGCCGGAATAAATGATGATTTTGCTGAAAACTGTTCAGGCCTCAGAATGCCCCAAGTAAAAAGGGCCACATTTAAAATGAAGGCTGAAAGGATGCTTGCCAGGGCTGTTTTTCGAAAACGGTAGACATCTTTTCTAATCAATGCGAAAAAAGTAATGGGGGCAAAAAGGGCAATGGTGGAAATACCGACAACCATCAAATCTACAATATGTGGAAAAACCAGCGCCATGAATAATGCAATAATCCCAAAAACAATGGTCGTATATCTGATCATCCGATAAGCCTGCTTTTGACTGACCTCTTTTTTCTTTCCCCATCCTGCAAAATCCTTTACCGCCGATATGGAAATAATATTCAAAAAACTATCACCTGACGACATCAGCGCAGATAGTAACCCAACAACAGCAAATCCCAAAATAACCGGCCCAAATGTTTGTCCGTAAAGTGAAAGGTCTTCCAGATGGCGGGCAATAAATTTATAGGCAATATCAGCCGATTCACTACTATCCAATTCCTGTTCAAGCACTAACCGCATCGACATGCCAACAAGTGGAAAAATGATATAAAACGGCAGCATGCCCAGACCTGATAAAAGGCTGACCCGCTTGGCAACTTTCTCGCTTTTTGCAGCCAAAATACGTTGCCAGATATCCATTCGGACAATAACCGACCAGGAAAGAAATAGTGGGAGGGCAATCAAAAATTCTATACCGAGCGATGTCCCGTTCAGCATGCTTGCAGGCAATTCGTGCATCCTTTCGAACATTACAGTATCGTTAAGAATACCCGGAATAAAGATTAGGATAATCATCACCACAATGGCTGCAAACTGAATCATATCGGTAATAATAACACCCGACAATCCTGCAATAGCAGTATAAAGAATAACAATGATTGCTGAAATAATTGCCGCCGCTGTATAATTCAATTCAAAGGAAAACTTGAGCAGACTAGCCATGGCCACGAATTGTGCTGCCAATAAAAAGAAAAAAATGAAAATATTAACCCCACTTACTGTTGCCGAAAATACTTTTGCAAATTCGGGTTTGTCCGGTGAGGTGTATTTGTGATTTAAAAAATGGGGGAAACTATAAATCTTATGCTTTGCCCCATAAGTCCTGATTTTACCAGCAAAGAAAGTCATGATGCCAAAACCGATAACGTAAGCAATGCCAATACCCACTGCTGCAAAACCCGATTCGTAACCCATAGCCATCAAACCTATGGATGTACCGCCGCCAACAAAAGTGGCCAGTATTGTTAATACTAAAGGAAGTGTTTTTGTTTTTCGGTTGTTCACCAGATATTGCTCCAGGTCAGAAGTTTTAATGTGGCGTAATGAAAGCAAAACAATAAGAACAAGATAAACGACAATCCAGAATAAAAGCCAATTCATGGGCAAGGGGTTTTGATTATTGTACAAAGATGATAAAAACTCAATAGCAATGTCTTGTGAAGTCCCTCAAAATTATACTCAATTACTCTTAAACCTCACCTCAATGTACTCATTAATCTCCTGGAGTAAGTCAATTGACTGGGAAGCATTACCAGAACGGACGTAGAATTTCTCTGCCATTTGCCCCTGTTTATTTTTGGCTTTTAGGTACAAGGGATAACTTGAAGGAGCCACCTGGATAACACATACTGATTTACCACTCAACACAGCAAACTGAATCAATAAATAAGTGTTTGAAAAACGAATACTGTACTGGTTGTTTATTAGTTTGCGTAAATGCAATTCAAAATAATCAACATCTTTTTTCTTGAGGCTATTAAAATCAGGTTCCAGTCCAATTACTTCAAGATCATCGTTTACACCAATAAAAAGTGTGCCTCCTTTGGCATTGGCAAATGCCGCAATACTTTTCAAGATTACATCTTCCAGTATTTTATTGGGTTTTTCTTCACGATAATCCCAACGCAGGGAAGATTTGAATTCAACATATTCTGTTTCGCCTTTGCTAATTAAGGTTTTCAAGAGTTCATCATTCATTGGCAGTAATTCCTTGTCAATGTTTTTGTTTTTCGTTTTTAAACGAGAAATCACAAAGAATGTGATGGCCAACAAAAAGAAAAACCAGGAGGCATTCAAAAACATCCGGTCAATGCGGCTGACTGTTGAAAAAATATCTTCTTCGGCCACTGTAATGGCAAATCCTTCAACACCAATTTGCGGACTTATGCTGTCAACCTTCGTCCAGAAAACTTTGTCCAATTTTTCAAAAGAATAAGTTTTTGCCTTTTTGCCCTGCTCCGAATTCCAGTTTTGAATGATGTTGTTCACTTCCTTTTTCAAAATACCATAAACAGCAATCATAGCTGTGTCGGTAGTTTTAATTGGCGTAACAGTTTGATTATCGGTCGTAATTATTGTTACCAAAGGATTACTGAATTGCAATACCGTCGAGAACCTACTCCCCAATTCGTTGGTTTTGTACATAAAAGCAGCAACTACCGGGTTCTTGTCTTTTGTGGTCAATTGAAAAATGCTAAACAAGAGGTCGCGTTTATCAGGGATTTGACTTCTTGCAGCTTTCCAAATCACCTGGTATTCATCCTTCAAAGTTTGCCGGATTGAAACCAAATTTTCCTTGTCCATGAAAAAATTGTAAGTGTCGGTCCATTCACTTACTACTTCCAGTTTGTTGTTTAATCGCTGCCAGTCAATCAAACTATCAGCTTGCTTTTTACTAAAAGTGCTTACCCAGGTTTTTTTGTCGCGAAAGAAAACATAGTTCATTTCATCACTAAACAAAACAATTCCTTTTAAATAGTCATCATTTTGAATGAGTTGAGCGGCAAAAATATTCAGGCTATCGGCATCTGTATTTTGAAGATGAGCATGACTTGAACTTTGTTTGAGTTTATCCATCGTAGTCCCCGAATTTTGGATAAAAGTTTTCAGGTCAACTTCAAAAGAAGCTGATGCCTTACTAATGATTTCATCTGCATAGGTTTGCTGATTTTTTACCAGGAAAAATGTCAGAATACCTATACTACCCAGAATAGTGAAAATTATTGCAATCCAAAAAAATGTCTTTTTACGCATATCAGTTTCTAAAATCGAAATCAAAAATAGTTAATCTTTCAAAAAATCGATATTCCTTTTCAAGCCTTTAAATCCAGTTCTTTCAATAGCCGTACCTTTAAAAATCTGCTTGAATTTGGGTTTGTCCAATTGATCCCAATCTACTTTCCGCATTGTTTTTAAATCCCGAGTCAAACCAAATAAGACTTCGTTATGTGATTTTGAAAAACGATTCCATGGACAAACATCCTGGCAAATATCGCAACCAAAAATCCAATTGTTGAATTTTCCTTTCAGGTCTTCCGGCAATGCGTTTTCGCGATATTCAATTGTTAAGTATGAAATACATTTTCTGGCATCAACCTCAAAAGCTTCGAGTGCTCCGGTGGGGCAGGCATCAATACATTCGGTACAGGAACCGCAATAATTTTCCGGGTCACTTTCTTCGTAGTCTAATTCGAGATCAAGAATAATATGGCCGATAAAAAAGAACGAGCCTGTTTTTCTATTTATCAATAAGGTATTCTTCCCAATAAAACCCAAACCACTTTTTTGTGCCCAGCTTCGATCGAGCACCGGGGCAGAATCGACAAAAAGCCGGGCTTTTCGTTTCCCGGTTTTTGCTTCAATTTTTTCAAGCAGCAGGCCTAATTTCTCCTTAATAATATAGTGGTAATCTTTTCCGTAAGCATATTTTGAAATTTGAAAGTTATCCGATGTTTCCAATCTTTCTTTGGGATAATAATTGTACAAAACCGTAATCACAGATTTTGCTTCTTCCACCAACAAAACAGGATTATAACGCTTTTCACGATTCCTTTCCAGATAAGCCATTTCGCCATGCTTACCATCAGCCAACCATTTTTCCATTTTCTGTTCAGCTTCTGCAAGATGTGCGGCTTTGGAAATTCCACAAGCCAAAAAGCCCAATTGAATGGCATTAAGTTTTATGCTTTCTGAAAGTCTGGCTATTTGATTGTTTATTAGACTCATAAGTGTTTTAAAACAATCTTTTCTGATCCGGGTTTTTTATCTTTCCTAAATGTTTGTATGCCAATTCGGTGGCCTCACGTCCACGGGGTGTGCGCATGAGGTAGCCTTCCTGTATCAGAAATGGTTCATAAACCTCTTCGATGGTATCGGCTTCTTCAGCAACTGCAGTAGCAATTGTAGTCAATCCGACCGGTCCGCCCCTGAACTTATCAATAATAGTGCTTAAAATTCTGTTGTCCATTTCATCCAAGCCAAATTTGTCCACATTCAATGCTTCGAGTGCATGTTTCGAGATGGCCATATCAATACTTCCATTGCCTTTAATTTGGGCAAAATCTCGAACACGGCGCAACAACAAATTGGCAATACGGGGAGTTCCGCGACTACGTCTCGCTATTTCGATGGCCGCATCAGCAGAAATTTCAACCCTCAAAATAGATGCTGAGCGTTCAACAATTCCAGCTAGCGTTTCGGTATTATAATAGCTTAAACGCGAATTGATACCAAATCGCGAACGCAAAGGTGCAGTCAGTAAACCTGACCGTGTTGTGGCACCTACCAATGTGAACGGATTCAGGACAATTTGTACCGAACGGGCATTGGGGCCTGTTTCAATCATAATGTCAATCTTGAAATCCTCCATAGCCGAGTAGAGGTATTCTTCTACAACGGCACTCAGGCGATGGATTTCATCAATAAACAACACATCGTTTTCTTCAAGATTGGTCAACAAACCTGCCAGATCTCCCGGCTTGTCGAGCACCGGACCTGATGTTGTAATAATATTTACATCCAACTCATTGGAAATAATGTATGACAAAGTTGTTTTTCCCAGTCCCGGAGGGCCATGTAATAAAACATGGTCGAGCGCATCGCCACGCTGTTTGGCTGCTTCAACAAATATCTCCAGGTTTTCAACAACTTTGGGTTGACCGGCAAAACTGTTAAAACGGCCCGGTCTCAAGACGTTTTCAATCTCCAATTCGGCTTTGCTCAATTCAGCTCCACTAGCATCAAGGTTTTCGTTCATTGGTTTTCTAAAATAAGAAAAACAAAAGTAAGCATATTTAGAAACGATATTTATTAATTCAGAAAGCATACTCAATTTCAAGAAAAAGTATTAAATTAGCTACAAAATCAGGAGGCAGTTTTATGTTTACTTGTTACTGGCAGGTAATCAGCGCCTTGCAAACGACACTGCTATGAAAACTATTCTTGTTGCCATCGATTTTTCGAAGAATGCCACCCACGCGCTTAGTTACGCATTGCTTTATGCGAATAAACTCAAGACCAATATTCATTTAATTTGGGTGGACAATACAAGCTCTGATGAAAGCGTTACTGATACTATTGAAGGTGAACTCAGGCGGGAGAAAAAAGCCTATATGAATAAAATCATTGAAGAAACCCAAGCTTCGTTAAAGCACGGAAAACTGGAAATGATTTTTAGAAAAGGCAGGATTTATCAGGAAATTACCAAAGCAGCCTATGAAATTAGAGCTGAAATGATTTTTGCAGGCACCCACGGTGTTTCGGGTTATGAACAATATTGGATTGGGAGCAATGCTTATCGGATAATGACACAGGCCCCCTGCCCGGTGGTGACCATACGTAATGATTTTAAGTTTGACGACACGGTAAAAAAAATCCTGCTTCCACTTGACAGCTCGCTCGAAACCAAGCAAAAGCTTCCATTTGCATGCAACCTGGCGAAAAGTTTCGGTGCAGTTATTCACTTGCTTGAAGTTTACAATACACCAATCAAAGTCATCAGGAAACGGATTGATCAGTTTGGGCAGGAAGCCAGCAAAAGCTTAAACAATGATAAAGTTGATTTTGTACTTGATAAAATTGAAGCCGATAATGTTGCTGCTTCAATTTTGGATTACAGTGATTCCAAAAATATTGATTTAATTATGATGATGACCGATCAGGGAACCACTACTGCCAATAAATATTTAGGGCCTTATGCCCAACAATTAATTAATAATTCGAAAGTTCCGGTACTTAGTTTACGGGCAAAAGAATATCATTAACAATAATATCTGAATCAAGAATAATGAAAAGCTTAATCATTTTATTCTCTTTTCTTCTTATTTTCACAGGTGTTTCCAATGCCCAAAACACTAATCATGAAGATAATCGTGTTAGTGATTTGCTGCAATTGCACATTGCATACAATACTGCTTTCCCACTTATGCCTGGATACCGCATTCAATTGTTTATGGAATCGGGAAATACGGCTCTTGAAAAGGCTGAAAAAGTTACTGAAAAATTTGAAAATAAATACAAGAATGTATCTGCTTACATCACATTTGGCGAACCTTATTACCGGGTAAGAATTGGCGATTTCAGAACACGACTGGAAGCCTCCAAATTTCTGGACATGATCCAAAGAAACTATCCACAGGCATGGGTAGTTAAAGATAAAATCAATTTTCCATTATTGCTAATAAACCAAAAAACCTACGGATATGAGTAAAACTATTATTGTCGGCATCGATTTCTCAGATTGTAGCATCAATGCCCTTGAGCATGCGATTGGCATCGCGCAAAAAGCCAACGCGGGAATAACAATGGTGTGGGTAAACCACCTTGATTATTCCAAAGAGATTTTTTCGGTTGAACCCAAGCAGCTTAAAGCCGAAGTAAAAAAGAAATTTGAAGACCTTTTAAAAAAGTACACGGTCAGGCTTCATGGATTTCCGCTAACCTACAAAATGAAAAAAGGCAAAGTTTATAAAGAAATTTGTACTGTAGCTAATGAGCTTGATGCTTTTTTAACGGTTATCGGAACACATGGTTCTACTGGTTTTGAAGAGTTCTGGATTGGCAGCAATGCAAACAGAATGGTCTCCAGTAGCAAGCAGCCAATTATTACCATCCGTGGTGGAATTGATGTTGGCAGAGAGCTTAAAAAAATAGTTATGCCTTTTGACAGCACGAAAAGTACACGTCAGAAACTTCCGTTTACTGCACTGTTAGCCAAATATTTTGGTTCGGAAGTAATTATTTTGGGCTTATTTACTTCAAACCTTGACGATTTGCGTTACCGTATTCGCAATTATGTTGCGCAAGCTGAAGATTACTTTAAAGAAAATGACATCAAATTCAAAACAGAATTCCTTGAAGTGGAGAATATTACGGATGCAACTCTGGAGTATGCCAAAAATATTGATGCCAATCTGATTTCGGTAATGACTGAACAAGAAACCCGGACTTCTAATTTATGGTTAGGACCTTTTGCCGCACAAATGGTTAACCACTCGCCGATACCGGTTTTAAGTATTCACGCCGATAAGTATAAATTCTACAATGGTTAAATCAGACCTGTATTAAACTAAAAAGCCGCTCCTTGCAGGGGGCGGCTTTTTAGTTTTGCTTAATTTTTAATAATATCATTGTTTCCGTTGAGAAACTGGTATTCCAGTACATGATAGTCCTTTTCAGAACGTACCTTTATCCACTTCTTGTATTTCAGAAACCAATTGAACTGAATTGACCGTATTCCTTTTGTCAAGTAAGCTGCCATATATGGATGCACACAGAGCGTAAGCCCGTGTTCATTTTGTTCCTGGATAAGATAATTCAGGTTGTTTTCAATATCGTCCATCAACATATAACTCGATTTGATTTTGCCAGTACCACTACAAACAGGACACTGTTCAAGCACAGGAACCGACATTTCGGGCCGTACCCTTTGACGAGTAATTTGTACCAAACCAAATTTACTGGGAGGCAAAATTGTATGCTTTGCCCTATCCTTAGTCATTTCTTCTTTCAGTTTTTGAAAAAGTGCCCGGCGATTTTTGGCTTCGCGCATATCGATAAAGTCGACCACGATAATACCGCCCATATCTCTTAAGCGCAACTGACGCGCCACTTCCACAGCCGATTCAAGGTTTACTATAAGGGCATTTTCCTCCTGCGATTTTGTTTTATCTACACGATGGCCACTATTGATGTCGATAACATGCAGCGCTTCAGTATGTTCAATAATCAAATATACACCACTTTTAATCGTTACATTTTTTCCGAAGGAGCTTCGCAATTGTTTTTCAATTCCAAAGTATTCGAATATGGAGGTGCGTCCCCTAAAATGCTTAACAATATCCTTTTTGTCAGGGGCAATTTGAGCCAACAGATCTTTCGCTTCTTCAAATAATACCGTATCGTTTATGAAAATACTATTAAACGATTCGTTTAAATTATCGCGCAAAATTGCAGAAGTTCTGTCCAGTTCACTCAATACTTTCTGCGGTGCTACCAGATGTGGTAGTTTTTTAATGATGCTTTCCCATTTTGACACCAGATTACTCAGGTCGGTATCAAGCTCTGCAACTTTTTTGTTTTCGGCAACCGTACGGATGATTACTCCGTAATTTTGGGGTTTTATACTTAAGATCAATCTTTTAAGCCTGGTTCTTTCTTCTTTGCTTTTAATCTTTTGAGAAATGGAAATCTTAGTTGAAAAAGGCAGCAAAACAAGAAACCTTCCCGGAAAAGAAATTTCAGTAGAAACCCTTGGCCCCTTGGTTGAAATGGGCTCTTTGGCAATTTGTACGAGAATCTGTTGTCCTGAAGTAAGAACCTGTGTTATTTTTCCGGTTTTTTCAATGTCTTTTTCCGGCCTGATTTTCTCGTGGGAGGTAAGATGGGCTTTATTAAGAAGACCTAACTTTGTGTATTTAAGGAAAGTTTTGATTTGGGGCCCCAGATCCAGATAATGCAAAAAAGCATCCTTTTCGTGACCCACATTTACAAAAGCAGCATTTAAGCCGGGCATGATTTTTTTCACCTTACCCAGGAAAACGTCTCCTACAACAAAGTTGTTGTTGGTTTTTTCTTTGTTTAATTCAACAAGATTTTTGTCCTCAAGCAGCGCAATACTAACCTCCGATGCATTTGAATCGATGATTAATTCTCTGTTCACAATATGTTTTTTTTGGTCCATTCTACAGGTGTAAATTCTACCTGCAACAAGACAAATCTAAAAGAAAGGGACAAACTAAAAGCTATAAAAAGGGGAGTAGTAATAATAAGATAACACAGCCATAGTTTTTAGCTGTGTTATCTTTGATTGCGATAAGAAATTTTTTATTTCTTCTTATGCCTGTTCTTCCTCAAACGCTTTTTGCGCTTGTGTGTTGACATCTTGTGCCTTTTCCTCTTTTTTCCGTTTGGCATAATATCCAGTATTAAATGTTAGTACAAAATTACTTGCTCTTCACTTCGTTTACGAAAGTTTTAGCAGGATTAAAAGCAGGAATGTTGTGTGCAGGAATAATGATTGTGGTGTTTTTTGAAATATTACGACCGGTTTTTTCTGCCCGTCTTTTAATAATGAAACTACCAAATCCTCTTAAATAAACATTCTCGCCACCAATCATTGTATCTTTTACAGTTTCCATAAATGATTCAACAACTGCCTGAACGGCTACTTTCTCAATACCTGTTTTGTTGGCAATTTCTGTTACAATTTCCGCCTTTGTCATGTCTTTATTCTTTTAAATAATTAATAATTAGATTTTTATTTCGGGTGGCAAAAGTAAAACATTTTCACAAATAACAACTTTATTGTTCTTTTTTTTTAATACTAAACTCTTCTTTTTAAGTATTTTCGGCGCATGGTAAACGACTTTGCAAGCAGAATTGTTAATTGGTATGAAAAAAACAAGCGCAACTTGCCCTGGCGTAATACTTCTGATCCATATAAAATCTGGTTGTCAGAAATCATCCTACAGCAAACCCGTGTTGAACAGGGAATGGATTATTACCTGAAATTTACAAATCGTTTTCCAGATATTTTTTCGCTCGAACGCGCTACACAAAATGAAATCTACAAAATGTGGCAGGGTCTGGGTTATTACAACAGGGCCAACAACCTGATGGCCGCGGCCAAAACAATTGTTAATAAATACAAAGGTGTCTTTCCGGAAACGCCTGAAGAACTGATTAAAATTAAAGGGATAGGTCCTTATACTGCTGCTGCAATTTCCTCTATTGCTTTTGGCTATCCGCAAGCTGTTGTTGATGGCAATGTTTTCAGGCTTTTATCTCGCATATTTGGCATTGCTACCCCGATAAATACCGGCAGGGGAAAGAAAGAATTTGAAATACTGGCTGGCGAATTATTGAAAAATAATCAGCCCGGGACTTTCAATCAGGCAATTATGGAGTTTGGTGCATTATATTGCAAACCCAAAAATCCTGATTGCACCCACTGCATTTTTTTTAGTGATTGCATGGCCATTAGGTTAAATAAGGTAAAACAGTTTCCGGTGAAAACCAATAAAATTGTCGTCAGAAACAGATATTTCTACTATTTGTTAATAGAACTAAATAATGAAAATGAAACATCCTTCTATTTAAAAAAAAGGGACAATAAAGACATTTGGAAAAACCTTTACGATTTTCCAATGCTTGAAAGCGAAAGTAGAATTAATCCGGTTGAAGCCTTAGAAAGCCTGCTTGCAACAGCATTGTTTTCAAAGCAAAAATTCAGCGTAGCATCTATTTCAGATGAATACCGGCACCAACTCACCCATCAGAAAATCCATGCTGTTTTTATCCGGCTGATTGTTGATAAAAACTCCGAACAGCTATCAGAAAAATCTATACTTTTGGTTGACCAAAATGAATTAATTAACTACCCTGTTCCCCGATTGCTTGAGCGCTATTTACAGGATCAGGAAATTTTAAAATAAAAACAATGGCAGGATTAAACAGAGTAATGTTAATAGGAAGAATTGGAAAAGAACCCGATACTTTCGCTTTTGAAGATGGTACAAAAAAAATCAGTTTTTCACTGGCAACAACCGAATCTTATCGCGACAAATCAACCAACGAATGGAAAGACATTACCGACTGGCATAACATTGTTGCATACCGCTACCTTGCTGAGCGCAATGTTGCCAAAGGCGATTTGATTTATGTAGAAGGAAAAATCAAGACAAGAAAATATACCGATAAAGACGGCAATAACCGCTACACTACCGAAGTTGTTGCCGAGCGTTTCAATATGCTCTCCAGGTATCAGCCACATGAGGGGAATTACCAGGGCGGTGGTCAAAAAACCAGTGCTACAGAAACTCCTTCCCCGAGTACACAGCCTGCTACTCCTCCAGCAGCCACAACGGAACCAGAAGACGATCTCCCTTTTTAAAAAACTGTTTTGATGCGCAATACTTTTTTTCTTAGTAATTTTGCGGCTTAAAATAATTTCAATCGAATATTTCCATTTTGGAAAACGCTGATTTAGACCCTTATCTTCAAATTTTAAGCCTGATGGGCAATGTCTTCCTGTTGGATATCCCCTTTGGTGTTTTTCCAGGTTTCCTTGTATTGATTTTGCTTATTGTTTCTTCCGGTCTTGTTTCGGGTTCCGAAACGGCCTACTTTTCGTTAAATCCCCCTGATTTTGAAGCGTTAAGAAACAGCAAAAGCAGTAACGATAAAATGCTCATTTCATTCAGGAGTAAACCCAAAGAACTTCTGGCTACAATACTTATCGCCAATAATCTTATCAATGTAAGTATCGTTATTCTTTCTACCTACTTATCGTCGGTTTTATTCGATTTTGGTGATAATCGCACACTTGCATTTATTGTAGAAGTGATAGCCATAACATCTGTTCTTTTGGTTTTTGGCGAAATTATCCCGAAAATACTGGCCAATAAAAAACCATTGATGATGGCCAGGCTGATGGCACAACCACTGAAAATAATGATGGTTTTATTTAAACCTTTCAGCATTTTGCTGGTTCGCTCAACAAAAATTATTGACAAAAGGCTTGGTAAAAAAGGGCATTCTATTTCGATGAGTAAAATATCGGATGCCATTGAAATTACGGCCGATGAAAGTGCCCCCAAAGAAGAGAAAATGATTTTGAAAGGCATTGCTACTTTTGGGGAAAAAGAAGCCAGCGAAATCATGCAATCGCGGGTAAACGTTACAGCAATTGAAACGGAATTCCCCTTTTCGAAAGTGATGAAAATAGTTTCAGTTTCCGGCTTTTCGCGCATTCCGGTTTACGAAGAAACCATTGATAAAGTACATGGTATTCTGTACATTAAAGATTTGTTGCCCATTTCCAACAAAGCAAATGATTTTGATTGGGTTTCGATTATCAGGCCAGTCTTTTACGTTCCTGAAAACAAAAAACTGAACGACCTTTTACAGGAATTCAGAGAGAAAAAAATACACCTTGCCATTGTTGTTGACGAATATGGAGGGACATCAGGGATTATTACACTGGAAGACATTATTGAAGAAATTGTCGGCGAAATAAGTGACGAATTTGATAAAGAAGACAAACAGTTCAAATACAAAAAGCATTCGGACGACAACTATAGTTTCGAAGCAAAAACATCCTTGAACGACTTATGCAAAATCCTGCAGTTAGACGATAATTTTTTTGACGATGTAAAAGGGGAATCTGATTCGTTGGGTGGATTATTATTGGAACTGGATGGGAAAATTCCGGAAAAAGGTACAAAAATTACTTTCAATCAATTTGAATTTAGCGTTAGCGATGTGGATTCGCGTAAGATTAATGAAGTGGAAGTGAAAATAAAGAAAGTTGAAAATGAAGGACAGCAAAATTAAATTCATTTTCGTTTTACTTATTACTGCTGGCATAATGGTCTCCTGCAATACCAACCCCTACACACCAAAACCAAGGGGTTATTTCAGAATTGATTTGCCGGAAAAGCACTATGTTTTACTCGACACTAATTTTCCTTACAGTTTTGAATACCCAACTTATGCCA
>Ga0164315_10001999_pt1 | contig 15519 bp, 14 predicted proteins | sample GuaBasSedimGuay6_FD_113737 | JGI IMG/M metagenome (GOLD analysis project Ga0164315, IMG submission 113737) | Subseafloor sediment microbial communities from Guaymas Basin, Gulf of California, Mexico - Guay6, Core 4569-2, 0-3 cm | ecosystem: Environmental > Aquatic > Marine > Hydrothermal vents...
ACTTACTCAGTGCCGGGGTAAGCCAGCGGTGAATGTTCTCTCAGAGCCACTTTGATGCTGGTGGTCGCTGTGGCTGAGATCTCCCTCTCCGAGGGAACGAGTGAGTTGCTATCCAGACAGGGTGACCCTGATAGCAATGAAACTCACGGTGTAGTGTGCCCTGTCCGTGAGAGTGTGTAGTGTACCGGTGGTGAGGGAGGCGGGCGCGATACACCAATTCAAGGTACAGCTTCCCTCAAGACAGGTAAACCATAGCATCCCAGACTCATGCAATCCTCATGGGCCTTTTCGAGCCATCACGTTACATTATGCCGATTTTCAATGGTATCCCAGCGATTCCTAAGATACCCCGTATTCCGTGAGCGCCCTAGCACCTCTTAAAAATCTCGATCCTAGTTTCCCAGAAGGGGTATGCTAAAGAGTCCCATTAGTTATTCTGGGACTACCAGTAGGTCTGTTGGGAGGGTTTTGTACCCCCCTTCCCACGGGAAAACAAGTAAACTGCTTTATTAGAAGAGGTACTACTACGATGTATAAACCAGGATTACCCGATTTCTTACGAAACAGGCTAGGAAGCACTGTGAAGAGTAATACCCGGCGTACTGAAGGGTCAAAAGTACGCTCTGCTAACAAAAAACTGAGAGACTTAAACCCTGTTGAGTACAAAAAGCAACGTAACAAAAGGCTTTCTCACACCTTCAAAACAGCTGGAGTAGACGCAATAAAATACCAGATAGCTGGGACAGCCACACAGAAACTTGCCAACAAAGCTTCAGAACATATGAAAAAACGAGATGATAGGCTAGACAAGAAAAAATCTGATAGCTTTAGTAAAAACTTTTTAGAAGATCGCTTAAACGAGATTATAGGGGCTGTTGGGCTAAAAGCAGCAGCTAAAATTGGTGCATCAGCAATGGCCTTCGAGGGGGGCACAAAACTAGTTTCCGCAGGAGTAAAAAAAGCTACCGGGGGTAACAAGCCAGAAAATAACTCCGTAACCTCTAGCTACAGAGACCCTGGCCTACACAAGTACATCTCTGAGGGTAAAGTTAAAGCCCTCTCTAAGTTCGTGAAAGGTATTGGAAAAGAAGTTGTTGTTAGCTCTGGTATTATGGCGGGGGCAGGCTTACTAAAAAGAGGATTAGACAGAAAAGATGCTAGGGAGACTGAAGAAAACAAAAGAACCAATGCAGGTAGAGCTATAGCTAAGGATAAGCTATCAAGACAGATTGTTTCTGACGTTAATGAGGGCTTGGGTACTGCTGTGGCTAAACATGGAAAGAGCATCCTGTCTAAGGCTGGGAAAGTGGTTAAGAACCACTGGAAGGGTGCAGCATTCACGGTGGGATTAACCGCAGGTCCAGACCTTATTAGCCACAGTATGAAGCGCAGTAACCAAAAAGAAAAGAATATGGATGATGAGAGAAAAGCCCACCAGAATGTAACGCAAGCTCTCAGGAATAAGAGGATGGAGTCTATGAACGAAGCAGAAAAATCTAAAAAAAAGAAACAGAAAAAACAAAGTGGTATGAGTGACGCCAAAGCCAGTGCTCGTCTTGCTTGTTTAAGAACTATGTTTGGCCCAATGCCTCAAGTAGCTAGTAAGAACCCACACCACAAGAGAGGAATTAAACTTGGAGCAGAAAGTACTAAAACTAAAGTAACTGCTGAGAGTGTGATTAACATACGGTCCAAGGAAATAAAAGAGATGCTAGACTCCCAGGGTGTTAGTACTTTTGGTGCTGTACCCGGCAATAACAGCCTACCCGGTATTATGGCAAGAACAGGAAACCCTAAGAGTAGAAACGCTGGTATGGCAGTAATGGCGCAAAACAAAGTCAGCGCACTAGGAAGAAACAACCGAGCATCCTCCTAAAGAAGAACTACTTCTCCTAGGTCATAGTCACTACTTAGAGAGCTAGTAGCATTTTTGTAATACTCTTTTAACTCGTTGGTAGGTATACTATTGGGGTCTCCCCCCTCTAGCTCCATTACACTTACATTAAACCCAGAGCCACTAAGCCTAGAGGCTAGCTTCTTTGCGTCTTTCTTTGCATCCCAGTCTAGGCACACTACTACATTTTTTATGCTGTGGTACTTAAGTTGATTTCTCGCGAAGGAGTGTAGGTGTTTACCAAACAGAGGGCAAGCGGGTATGCCTAGCACGTTGTACAAGGATAAGGCATCAAACGGCCCCTCACACAGAATAACTGTGTCTTCCTTCCGAGGAGCCAAGAGATGCTCATTAACTAATATGGTCTTTACCTTATACGCAGAGTATTTACTCCCTGCGTGTAACGACTTGGGGCTTTTCTTTCCTAGTGTTCTTGTAGTCCAGTACTTCATCTGTCTACCAAACTCCCCCATGACGGGAAAGAACAAGTGTCCGTGGTAAACAGACTCCCGGTTACAGCAAGCGTGTATACGAAATTTGTCTATAAACTCATCAGGTATTTTTCGAGTTTTAAGGTACCTTAGAGCCTTCTTTTTGATATTACCCTCCAAGGTACCCTTAGGCTCCCAGGAAGACAGAGGAAACACCTTAGGTGGGAAAACGCAGGGTCTGTACTTACTCCACAAAACCTTGACTTCCTCTTCTGGCTTTACCAAGCTCTTAATTTTATCAGTGAGACCAATCTTCCCCTTCTTTACCGACTCTACATCTGCCTGAGTAATAGACCCAAGCCTTCTTAGGTGATTTAGAATCTTAAGAGTTGGGCCTTTCTCTCCACACACCCAACAATGGAAAAGACCCTTAGTGGGGTTTATTGCACACTTAGCTGAGCTTGAGGAACAAAAAGGACACTCTACATAAAGCTCCTTACCACCCTTCTCAAAGGACACGTTAGGCCATACCTTCTTTACTAGGTTTGTTACTACGGTAGTGTCACTCTTCCTAGGCATTGGAAGAACCCATAAAGGAATTCGCTGGTCCTGAGCGTTTCTTCTTTTTCTTATAGGAGGGAGCAGTGACAGAAGAGGCAGAGGAGATAGGGGAGTTACTAGTTAGGTCTAAGTCTTCAGCTTCCTCTTCGGTGAAGAACTCAAACTTCATAGTGCTAAAGTCACCCTTAACCCAAATTTCCGTACCAGCAACGGATGACCTAGACTTCTCAATTTTTAGTCTAAAGATTCCATTCTCTCGTTCTTCTTTAGTTTGGTTGACAATTAGTAGCATATCCATAGGAAAGACCTTTGCATAGCTTGATGCAATGTCCCCCATGTCTACGTCTTCTTTGTTGACCCCACCACGGTTAGTCTGACTAGCTGTCCAAATAACCATGTTGTTTTTACCCGCAATCCCACGAAGCATTTCCATGTTTTCTTCTAGAGCCACGGTTCTGTCAGTATAGCTACCCTCCATCTTAAGAAGGTCAAAGTAATCAACTACTAAAAAGTCCAAGGAGATACCTTCTTTTATTCTGAGATCATCAATAAAAGATTCAATGTCTCCAATACCAATAGACTTTGTTGGGCTATACTGTACATATAAGTTAGCGGGAGTAATACTATTAGTAGGGTTCTGCATGGCCGCTTTAATGGCGTTAGAGACTTTGTTAGCTTTCTTAGGTACATGAGCTAAAGGTACGCCCGACACAGCAGAGTCAAAGCGTGTCATTACTTCACTAGCGCTAAGCTCTAGTGTTAGGTAGGCACCAATGTAGCCCTTTCGAGACATCCTAACAGCCATGTCTCCCATGTAGGCAGACTTACCTCTACCAGAGGCTGCCATTATCATTCCGATACCCCCACGAGGTAAACCACCATTAGCCATTAAGCCATCTAGCGGTTTCCACCCGGTAGGTACAACTTCTAGTGAAATATCTTTTCTACGTTCAATACGGTCGTCTATGTCTTCCCAGTACTCAACAGCGTCCGACCTCTCCTTACCAGAAAATCTAGCCCGATGTACTTCTTTGAGCAGCATGTCAAACTCACCATCATCAATACACCCCTTAGCCTGGGATAAAACTTCATTTAGATTATGAACAATAATTGCGTTGGATAGGCTATCTTTGGTATAGGCAGGAGCAGAGTTCTTGTGCTTAACTAAACCATCTAGTAGATCTAGTACATCTTCTACAACCTCATCGTCAATGTTGGTCTTCTGAGCATACTTAGCAATGTAGGATTTGAGCTGGGTTATCTTTGGACGGTTGCGGTACTTCCCAAAAAACTCTTTGTAAGCCCTGAACAGGACAGAGTACTCGGGGCTGTAGTCAAAAAAATCATCTGGTATGGAGTCAATTACGGATTTGCAATAGAGTGCATCTGAAAGTAGTAGTGAAAAGGCATCCTTCCTAAAAGATGCCGATAGCGTATTAAGTAACTGTGTTGTTGCCATTCTGTCTTACCCCCGACAGAAAGACTACCACCCACCATTCCGTTTGTAAAGCTTTAATTTGTGTTCGGGGTCAACTTTTCCTGAGAGGACAGCGTAAGGGTTTACCACAGAATCAGTTAGGAGATTCCAAGTATTTATGTGCTCCCCAAACCACCTTTCCCACTTAATCTCGAACTCCTCTTCGTCATCAATGTCTGCCCAGGCATAGTCTAGTGCGCTGGCATACTCTCGCTTAGTGGGTGGGGACACCTCAGGGTAAACATCAGCTAGCATACGGAGTATATACTCCACAGAGTTTATATTCCAGTGCTTATCAGCGTGTTCGTTACGGTGCTTAATTTCTTTCTTCTTAATGTCAGATAGTAGTAGCTCATCAGAGTCTACGAACATCTCCCCTGGGTCACCCACAGCTTTTCGCTCTTTTAGGGCTTCCTCTTCAGCCTCTCGAAGATCTTTGAACCCCTCATACACTTCTTGTAAAGAGGTACAGTCAAGAAGTCTAAGAACACTTTTAGAGAGGACTCCTCTTGTAAGTGTTCGGTGATAAATATGGATTCTGGATTTTCTAAAAAGTCATAATAAAAGTTATTGGGTTGCCCCCAAAACTCTGCCTCAGAGTTACCTGTAAAGCTAGACCAATTCTCTATCTGCTTATTCCACCCGTCGTTATACATCTTAAACCGTTGGTCAAGAGTTAGGTGTCTTCTGGGGACAAAATTACCCACATTAAACAACACAAACCCATTCATAAGCTCAGGGTTAGCAATCATCTTTATTGGTGGAAAAGCTATACCGGCATTATGCTCTAGCTGGTAGTTCCCTTGGTCGTAGGCTAAACCCCTTAGAATCCTAGCTTTATGATTTCTATCCCAATTCTGAAAGTGGTAAGAGACATAGTGCTGAGGATCTTTTCCTAAGTCTAAAACGAAGTCTATAACCTCGCACAGACCTTCGTAGTACTTAGTATCTCTAATACTCTTACCAGCAGAGTTTTCTTTGAAAGTAAGTCTACTCAGAGATTTAGGCGTAGCCCCTCTTTTTGAGGCTAGCTCCTTGTAAGCTATAATTAACCTAGTCACGCCTATTTCAGTCTCGTCGTCTAAGTTACAGTAGTCATATTCTTCGTTCTGGAATACTGGAATGTCCCAAGTAATTGGCATTACACCCTCTCAATCTCTGTAAAAAAGTTCTCTTCTTCATAAATCTTCAACCGAAGCTTATCATGCTTTTCTAGATATTTGTTACCCAGTGTAAAGTAGTCAGTCACCAGTAATTCTTGACCACCCTCCTTTTTTCTTAGACCCCTACCAATTCTCTGGACAGTAGAAACATAGGCTTTTGATCCACCTACGAGCATAAGGTTATTTACATCAGGAACGTCAATCCCTTCATCTGCAAGCTTAGTAGTTATAACGCACTTTACTCTTCCTGTACGGAGCTGTTCAAAGGAACTGTTAGTCTTTTTAGCTGAGGTCTTTCCGGTGACAACTAAATGAGTTGGCCTACCTTTGCTTCTTCTGAATAGGGCTGAGACTTCTTTACCTAATTTTATAGCAAGATCAACGGAGTTCCCTGTGAGTACTAGTATCCTATTATTTTTGTCTTTGAGAGCTTCAACGATATCTTTAGCTATAGTTGTAATCCGAGAGCTATTTTCTACCAGAATATTTTTTCTTGCTCTGGCGTAGTCATACATCTTACTGCTTGGAGAAGTAAGATCTAGAGTTTTAATAAGTAGTCTAGCCTGGGCTAAGAATCCTTTTTCCTGGAGCCACTTTGAGTTTAAGTCAAAAATTACTGGTCCTACTAGCGACATTAGTTTCATGTCACTCAGAAGATCTTTCTTGAGGGGTGTTCCGCTCAAGCCTACTCTGTAATAGGCATTACTCCATTTCCCTAAATCTTGAAACAGGTCTGAGGAAGAATGATGGCACTCGTCTATCACAAGCATATCTACGGTGTCTAGGTACTCCTGTAGGTGAGCTTTTTTCTTTAGCCAAGTTTCTCTGCGTTCTTTAGTTTTTCCTTTTGAGCTGTTTGGCATCTGTGGCTGTAGGTAGTAATGAAGATAGTCAATTGAAGCCACTGTAACCTCTTTAGGTTCAGTAGTTGAGCTGTTCAACAAACCCACTATGTCCTCTGTGAGGTAGGAACAAAGAGCTTCATGGGTTTGTCTTACTAGCTGTGATCCATGAATGAGAATAAGGCTTTTTCTTGGTAGCATCATTCCGCAGATACCAGCTGTAATAAGAGTTTTTCCACTTCCTGTAGCAGAGCGAATAACTCCTCTAAAATTATGAAAAAGTGCTGTAGTGCAAGCTATGGTTTGGTAGTGCCTTAGCTCAAGTTCATTGGATTTTTCTAAACTGGCAATGGTTTCTAAAGCAGGGAAAATACTTGCTAAGTCTTCCCACGATGGTGATTTAAGAGCTGTGTTTGACATGGTTTCCTTCCCCTCGAAAACAACAATACCAAAAGAGTTTGGCTGTGTCAAGTGGGGATTCTGTCTTTTTCTTTCTTTTCTTGATTTCTTTCTTTTTTAAATACTATATAAACTCTATTACTTATTAACTCTTAAATACTATAAGAAAATAATATTAAAAAATATTAAAAAAATAATATAAAATATTAAAAAAGAAAGAAGTATATAAGAAAGAAAAGATCAATTTTTTAAATTTCTTTTTTTAATTTTTCCCTTGACTTTCTGTTTTATATGGTTTACTTTGATAATGTGAGGTTTTACATGGCTAGATACAAAAAAGGAGACGCTGTAAACATACACTTTGGAATTAGTAAGTGTAAATTTATTACTCCTTATCCTGAAAAACTTAGAAAAATTCTTTGTGTTTTTTATCCCGGTTACTTTTTCTCTCCTAAATTTAAAAAAGGACTTTGGGATGGTAAATATTATTTTATTACTAATTCTAATTATTTTCCTACTGGTCTTCTATCTGTAGTTTTTGCTACACTTAAAACTGGTAAAAATCCTCTTGATAAAAATGAAAAAGAATACTTTACTCCTATTAAAAAAGTGCGTTTAAAAGTAAACCCTGAAGATAAGAAATTTTATCATCCTCAAATTCTCAATTACTATTTTAATAATAACGATATTGTCTCTTCAATTGAGAAGAATACCTTTACTATTGATAAGAAATTGATAGACAATTGGAAAAATTTACAAGATAACACTTTTCAAGTTCAAGTACAAAAGCTAGCACAATTAGCTAGTTTAGATAACTAGATTGTTTGTGTCTTTATACTGAGACACAGTACCCCGGAGGGACTAATATGCGGCTATCAGAGCTGAAGGATAAGATCTATCAAAACCAACGCGGTGAGTTTGACATCCCGCTTACATACAAGGACACTAGTGCCCTAGTAGACATTTTCATTGAGGAAATTAGCGACGGGCTGTTAACTAGTAGCCGGGTTTATTTAGCTGGTTTAGGCTGCTTAGAACGTGTTACTAGAAAAGGAAGAACTTGGAGTATCCGAGGGACTAGTGTAAGTAAAGGTGAGAGGGATACTATTGTGTTTAGGCCCTTTGCTAACATGAAGAACAAAATAAATCCCATAAGTACTTGACAAGGTTTTTTAACATGGTATAGTTACCTCGTTGTTGGTACCTTTTGTCTGGGACATAGAGTCCTCCCTTACCCCCGCCCCCTCTAACGAGGGGGCACCCCTTTATCTAGGTAAGAGACTTAAGCCTATCTCTCCTGAGGTTAGCTACTGCAATTTCAATGAGGAGATAGATAACTACCGAGGATAGTGTCTCCACATTAATGTCTCTGCTTTTTAGCCACTCCTTGGTGTCACTGTAGACTAAGGACCGCTTGGATAAGCCTTCCTCTTCTAAGACATCCACGTCGTCTACTCTATTCCGAATAAACGTGTATGTGCCTTCCATAATAATATCAATAATATCCTGCACAATAGGCAGAACTGTCGTCCAAGTAAAGGAAGCTGCTGTTAGCCAGTTCATAACTTTCTCCTAAACTTCAACCGTGTAGTGTGGTTGAATAACTCTGTTCTTATCTATTTCAAACCACATACGCACTAGAGGAGCCTTTCTAATGGCCCTGGGGAATCCCCTCCGCTCTGCATAAGTAGTCACTCGGGCGTCTTCCGTGTAGCTCTTCTGCCAACTAGAACAGTTAACAAGGTACACGGGGTACTCGTTTTCTTTTCCGTTCTTCATCTTAATTCTAGTCTCGGGGTCTAGCCTGCAGTGATGATTGTGCCCATACGCAAAAATCTGCCAATCATCTCTCTGGTTGGCAAAATCTCTGGCACCGGTATAACCCTTGTTAGCCTTACCACCCCAGGCACCATGATGGTACAAAACCCTAACTCTCGTGTGCTTGTCCTTCTTCCCTGAAGGTCCACCAGTGTTAGACATAATAAGCCTATAGTCCACGAAGCCACTGTAGCCCCCTCTAGGGCATCCTAAGCGGTCTGCTATGCGCGTAGTTACATCTGTGTTATGGCGCTTTAGCCACTCATCCTCATGGTTACCAGGAGACACCATATCCCACTTCGTGCCGTGCTTTGTCATGTGCTCTACGGTATAAGCAATAGCTTCATCTACCCAAGCCTCTTTGGTAGCCCACAGGGGATTAGCCACGGGGGGCCTAAATCTAGCTGTGTCGTTATGTCCAATAAGAGTAGTTAAGTCACCAATAGAAATAGCCGAGTGGTGTGCTAGTTTTTGACGAGCTTCGAACATCTTACTAAGACCCTGTAGGTCGCACATTGGGTCTTCTGTGTGTAGGTCTGACGTTAACGTGAGGTGCTTAACCTCTCCTGGCTTAAGATATACGTTAACAACATGACCACGAGGTATTGAAAGCAAGGACATATATTTCTCCCTTAGATAAAGCTTACCCCTACAAAATAGTAGGGGTAAGTTGACATCACAAAATGTGATCTCTTATTCTTGTTCTTCTAGCAGCCCTGCAAAAATGCGGAAGGCTGCTGCCTGAGCACCGAAGAACTCTGCATAATCTTCATTGTCGGTTCTCTCTGCCATAAGCTCTAGTAAAGTGGCTACGAGAAGAACCCCCTCGTCGCCTGTGATTTTTTTGTCATCAGCGAAGTGACCCCAAGCTTCTGATAGAAGTGTGGGGAGTGCGCTCATGATCTCTGCCGGGGTAATTCCTAAATCTGCCATAGTGGCCTCCTTGTTAGTTGCACTTAATAAAGACAACAGGGACCTAAAAGTGTTACCTTGCTGCTTGTACAGCGCTTTTAAACGAGTGTTGTCCTCTAAGTCACTAGTATAGTATAACATACCTTTGAGTAACTCAAGAACCCCAACAAATGTCAAGGGGGTATGCTTACCAAAATCAAGAAGAGATCTTCTTAGTTTTACATAAAACCTAATCTTGTCAAAGACGGTCATTTAGACTTGCCATTGACTGCGGTACTCTGCCACTCTTTCTCTAAAGTACTCCATGTCAAACTTAGTACCGGGACATGACTTGTAAGAAGCATAGTGCCTATGCCCCTGAATGTTATCTACGGGGATATGGTACATTCTGCACAACCAGGCAGTGTGCTCGGCTAGTTTTTCAAAGGTAGCTTCTGGGGGTGGGGCTAAGTCAAAGTTACCCACGGCACACAGGCCAATAGCGCTTCTATTCTTACCAATGGTGTGAGCACCTGCTAGCATCATTGAACGCCCTTGAATAACCCACGGACGGCCATCTGAGAGCGTTTCTACGAGCCAGTGGTACCCAATGTCCAACCAAGGTCGTGAAAGCCCTCCAGCGCCCTCTGAGGAGAGTTTTTGGTATTCTTCCTCCGTTATGATGTTACCCCATTGCCGGTAGCTTGTGTGAAACCTACGGATTGCTACGGTGTCTGGGAGAGCCTTGTCACTATCTTCAGTTAAACTGTGGTGGAGGATAATTCCCGTCCATCTTGGCATTGAAAACTCCTAAAAGGAAATTAACCTCTGTTTTCCTCAACTCTCTGTCGTGTTACAGAAACTTGCCTAAACCCAACGTCTGGTTTTCCTCCACCAGAGACTGGCTTCTTATTAGCTTCTGTGTGGATTGTTGGCTCAAAAGCCAGGGGAGGTACAAAGCTATTTTGTGTGTTAGCAGCGTGTCTTAGTGTTCTCCACGACTGAGCTAGTGATTCTTTTGCAGGATCTCTTTGGTACGCCCCAAAGTCAGCTGCACCATTAGTTTTTATGGGAATCCATCCTGGGGAAACGGGGTAAGCTCCTCTACCTTGAATAATACCCCCGGGCGGTAACTGTCCGGTACCCCCTATGGGCCTACCACCTAACGCCCCAGTTAAGCCACCACCTCCGTGATGCCCTCCATGTCCACCAAGTCCAGAGCCTATTACTTGAGTTCTAGGTAAGTGAGAAACCGTATAGATAAAAGCCATTTTAATACTCCCTAGTAACTTCTGGCGCGTACAAAAAGTGTATAATTTTCTAAAGTAAAAGGTACGTTTGTAGTGTTTTTAAACTGCACAAACATAGAAGACATCTGTGCTGCTGAGGATTCTGTGCCCATGGTAGTTGGTGTTTCATCATTTAAGAAAAGAGGCTCTGCTGCAGGGTCAGTGCCAGCTGTGTTGCTCCCACCCCAAGTGGCTTCTATTCCTGGTGATAACTCTGGCTGCGTTGCAAAGTAATATGTGTCAAACACAAATTGAGAGTCTGCAACAGGGTTTGCAACATTAACACCAAACGTAAACGTGGAGCTTTTTACTATGCCACCGGGACTAATAATGCAGCTATTACCCAGTATAGTAAACCCAGAAGAAGAAGGGTCTATGTGCTTGTCGTTATCAAACTCTTCTCCAACGATAGCGTGGTATGTGCCATTTCTAGCTAGAACAGCCTCATACTTAGCAGACAGCAACGCCCACCTATTCCAGGAATGCGGGGCAGCGTAAATTGGTAAGGGCCGTTTAAATGAAACAGGATTTCCACCTGGATCTGTCAGTGGCTCAATAACAACTGGGGTGTTCCTTATCTTATAAGGGGACCCATCCGCTCGGTTGCCCCGCCTAAACGGGGATACAGTGATGACACCTCCACCAGAGTCAAATAGCTTAACACTCTGCCCGGTTATGTCCTGACCAAACACACGAATCCAAGTATCTCTTGAAAAACTAATATCATCACTGACTTCAATAGCCCCCTCAGAGGGCAGTATTGAGCTAAGACTGTGTACTAGCTTAGATACTTTTTTTGTCTTTTTAGAATAAATAGCGTAGGGCATTAACTTCCTCCATTAGTACCGCTGTTTCACACCGGGGTTTCCAAATAGTTTAAACATATCCACAACAATTGGGCCGTCGCCAATAGTGTTCTTTGCATGAGCCGTATACGTGGAGCTAATTGCTAAATAAAGTTGACCCTGCAACTCAACTGTTGCTGTTGTAAACACAACTCTTGGAATAGAGAGTGTTCTAAGTGGGAATGTCTCCATTACATCAAAGCCTGGGAAAGACCCTGTAGAGTCAAAACCTCTTTGGGTTCTCCACCAACTTTTTATTTCTCCGGCTCCCCACTTGTCTCCTGGGCCTTGAACAAACAAGATTCTATTAAAGTCATATCTGGACCCACCGCCATATAGGGGGTAAAACTCTTGCGCAGAGGCTGGGTATCGGTTAATAACAGGAAGGGTGGCGTATGGAGTTCCTTCCGTTTCAGAAGTGATGGGTAGGGGTGTTGGGCTAAGGGAGTAGTCAGAACCAACATACCTAGCTAGTTTTGGTACACCCAGTGGTGAAGGAAGTCGAGATGTCATATTTGCATAATGACCAATACCCCCTTCTTGAGACACATAACTTAAAGAGCCTCTACCTAGCGTAGAAATATGAATTTTGTTGCTATCGGATATAAAGTTTCTACCATAAACTACTGGCTCACTAATATTTTGCCACAAACCCTGATAGGGGTTAAACCTAACCTGCATCATAGTTTCAAAATTACCCGCAGGGGCGGTTAAGTAGGTCATTCTCCCAGTACCATTTTCAACTACTGGAAAATGTTTTGTGGTTTTAAGAACACGGTTATTGTAACCATCTGCTACTAGGATTGTGCCACTATTTGATGGGTTAACACAAATACCCATTGGTCCCGAAAAGGAGGCTAGCCCCTTCCCTAAAGCAGCCGGGGACCCAACCTGACCAATTACGGCCATAGAGGCTGCATCAATAGCTGTTATAGTGTTCATTTTGGGGTCTGTTGCATACAGAGTATCCGCATAAAAATGCACACCCTGGACAGCTTCCCAATCCAAAGCTAAATGCAGCTCCGTGTTCATTGGAATATCGGCTAAGCGCTGGTATAGCGCACCCGCTATGTTATCTCCCAAGCTACCCGAGGAGGTATAAACGTAGGTTTCATTTTCACCTAGAGCGTACACGAACCCTTGGTTGTTCTCTGTGAAGTAAAATACCCGTTCTCCTTCTCGGTTTAATGTGTCATAGATTGGATTTGCCGCCATAGCTAGGGTTGTTGGACCTGATATGTCCACCCTCAAGGTCTTGTCTCTATCAGCGTTGCCTGCTGTTTCGTCGTACCCAGCGGCGTAGATATAGTCCCCATCGGAGCTAACGGATATACCCCAAGGGCGGAGACCACTTGTGTCGGGCATGGTCACGTCTCTCCCAGCGGAGATGCCTGTTGCTGGAACAACCTCATGGATTTTTCCACCTACAGGGTCACCAATAAACAGTCTTGAGCTGTCAGCTGTAAGAGCAAGACTCCAAGCTACACCGCTATCTACGGGTTTTGGTTCAACCCACTCTTCCTGCCAACTAGACCCATAGTTAACAACACTTCTGCTTCCGGGGGCTGGTAGGCTAATTCCGTAAGAGTTTTCTCCCGCTGTAATATATAGTCTGGAGTTTATCCCATCATAGACTATTCCTGTGGGCGCTTGATTTGCCTGGGGAATAGTGGGGGAACTTCCAAGGACATCATTGAGATTTAACTCATCATAGTATTCAAAAGTTTCGTCGTTTAAGACCACAATCCGGTGGTAACCCTGTTGGTCCCCATAGTCGTCATGGTACCCGTCACAGACATAAACTAAATGTGCATCGGGGTCATGTGCAAGTGCCAAGGGCCATGCTAAGTGATTCTCATTGAGATCACCTGTAGTTGTATCTCTCTCACCTTCAATACCAAACTCTGCTTGGATAACCCAATCACTGTCAAACTTTATTACCTTTCTTAAGGCCGTCCAACACACGTACTTATTATTACTAGCGTCTTCAGCAACAGTTGCCCATCCACCAGCGAGATATCTGTACATGTCTGCAATATTTTCGTGGGTTCTTGCGCCTAGAACGCTTATTACTTCAAAAGTAAGAATGTCAATTGCAACAATTCTTCCACCATCTGCGACGTATAGAACTGGGCTACCACCTGTGACAGACCCAATTGCTAACCCTGTGGGACTAATAAACTGGCCTAAAGAGGAACCGGACTCACCTGTTCCAATGTAACTCTCAATACCAGACATGTCCTTTTTAATTTTAACTACTCGGTACATCCCAGTATCAGCAACGTAGATAAACCCATCTGAGTCAACAGCTACTCCTTGTGGAGAGCTAAGCCTATTTAGGTCAGCAACATCCGTTGCTGGGTCGTTATCTACACCAAAAGCGGTTTGATAAACAGATAAGTCTTTAGACAGCTTAACAAGCCTGTGACTCGCCCTGTCGGTGACATAGGCATAAAAATCTGTTGTTGCTGGGGTGAAACTAGCAGAGTCTTCCCAAGCAACCGCCGAAGGAGATCGTAGGTGTTTTAAAGTGTCATACTCCGAAGAAGGGTCAAAGGGGTAGTCTGTTGGGTTAGCTATGTAATCGGGGTATTGGGATACAAAAGACATATCCTCAGCATTTAATACAATAACTCGGTTGTTACCCTCATCACATACCATCGCATAGTGCTCTCCCCCCTCGGTGAATGGGCTAATAGCCATACCCGTTGGGAGCGTTAGAACAGAACCAAGACCTTGTTCGTCATGCCATTTAGCGTCTTCCTGGCTAGCTGCGGGGGAACCATCTGTGTTTCCAACTAAGGTTACTACGTCGGTTATTGCACCGTCGTTAAACTGGATACCATCAATTTTTGACACTGGGCGGTCAATTCCTGTACAAGTTGGGTAAAGAAGATCAACATACCCATCAATTATACCACCCACTAAGTAGCTACTTGCAAATGTATCAATATCTGCATAGGCTTCCTTAGTCCCTAATCCCGACCAAGACCCAGAGAGTATAACTGGCTGTCTTGTTCCTCTCCACCATAGTCTGGGATGACTTGGGTTAATTACAAGCCCTTTGTCTATGTGCTTCCCGGCGTCATCATAGTAGCCAGAAAAACTACTACTATTAACGCTAAAGGTTATTCTATCCTCAGTTAAGTCCGCAAGAGGACTAGGGGTAGCGGAGACTGTCCCAACGTTAATTTTTACTAGTAGCTCTTGAACCTCTTCTTGGGGTGACCTTACTCTGCGAACACCGTCATGGAAAGCAGTTTTATCCCCACCACTTGGTGGGTCATTAAAACCATCGTCAATACTAAGATCAAAAACTCTGTTTGCGTAGTCATAATCCGGGTCATAAGCTGAGATACCATCAATCTTTGGAACTATCCATAGCTCTGCTACTTCTGTTGCTAAGGTTTCTGTTAGAGAAGCAACTTCTAGTCCATAGTAGTGGTACACCGAGGCGTGGTTGAACAGGGTTCTATGCGCCCCGCGTATAATACGGTCTAGTGTGTTTTCTGATGCGTTGTCTACGGTGTACCTTTCATTTAGAACACAAGGGCGTAAGTCTAGAAAGTACTTATCGTCGGGGTACTCGTGGCGGAGTCCATCTAGTCTTGCAACACCACCATTTTGGTTGTCTGTGTCCCACCCAGTGGTGTTAAACCTAGACCACGCACCTACAGGTAAGGCATAAATGTAACCATCATAAGTACCTAGGGCAGACTTACTAGCTGCATTACCAGAGCCGCTATACCACAAGTTACCATCGTGGAATTTATTAACCCCGTTGAGGAAGCTATACCCCCCAACGTCAGAAATATTGGAACCCCTTGCCTCAATAGTTGAGTCACTGAAAAAGTCTGGGTAGGCTTCATAGTTAATGTTGTCAACCACCCTCCATTGGTGTTGAATTTG
>Ga0164315_10002002_pt1 | contig 15518 bp, 11 predicted proteins | sample GuaBasSedimGuay6_FD_113737 | JGI IMG/M metagenome (GOLD analysis project Ga0164315, IMG submission 113737) | Subseafloor sediment microbial communities from Guaymas Basin, Gulf of California, Mexico - Guay6, Core 4569-2, 0-3 cm | ecosystem: Environmental > Aquatic > Marine > Hydrothermal vents...
CAAGGATCTGAAGCTTCCAAAATCTTTTTAGCACTCTGTGAATCATTGAATAGCACTGAAAGAAATACACTGTATACAATACTTGTGTGACTTTTCCCATCATGTGAATCAATACATGTACATATGTATGAGATGGTTGTAATAGAATATCTCAAACGATGAGCAAGTTTGCACTATATTAAAGAGGGACTATAGGAGGTACTATGCAATTTAGGACCGCAGTGTTTTCAATTTAAAGTGCGCCCTACCAAATTCAATAAAACATTGCGGCCACTATCGATAATTCTTTTCCTATATATCCCCCCTTTAACTATATTATGTACATGTTTTGGATAAAATTACTGCATGGTCACATAGTGTGTAATCTATTAATGGTAATCATTGTGCTTTGCATGTGTATCAAAATACTTACACGCTTTTTGGTGCATATAGTATTGCTCCGCACAACTATATATAATTCCGTCAAGTTCAAATATAGCTGGATGCCATTGACTGAGAAAGTCATGTTTACCAAAAAACATATACATGGCATCAGCAGTAGGATACACTCGATTTTCCCTACAACAACAGTATAAGATAAATATTTGAAAAATCATTCTATATACTATGTACATGCACTATATAGAATACATCATAATTCATATAACATTTCATATTATAATTATTCTGCGAAATTATTAATGCTCACCCAAAGTCCATTATCACCGTGTTGTATGTTAACTATTGTATGTCTGTTCCTCTGTCTGCCCTGTGCAAATACTATGAGTTGTGGTTGCAATACATACATACATACCCACTGAAACTGGTAGATTTCAGGGTTATAAATGCAGCATCGGGTTAAAGCTCAAGCCCCTCATTTATTTCCAGAAAGGCATAAGTGCATAATTGTGTGGGATGTAGATAATATTATCTATCAAAACAAAAACCCATCCTTCTAGAGAACCTTATGCCGAAACACTATTCTTAAAGTGTGTACATAATATTATGATTTACATGCAGCTAAATTATATTATTATACAATAAGGCAACTCATTAATTAAATAGGTTTTGGCTTGTTTTTTCCCCTGACCAACAAAAAACTATTATTACAACTTGAGATTAAGATTGATTAGTTGATTTTAGTTATTGAAACATATTTATACATGGTGATACATTCAATCTGCTAAGATTGCTCTACCATGTAGTGCTATGTACAATTAAATTTAAAAAATGCATTACATGAGGTAATTAAACATGACCAGTTCAAACCGTGGTACAATCTTTATACAGTTGCTTAAACTTCATGAGGGTGTCAAAGGCTTTAACATTCAATGGTAGGTTGTTCCATACTACCCTGAAAATCATAAACACCCTCCGAAAATGGCATTTTGTACAAAACGCAAAAGAAAAATAACTGGGTTATTTGATTCTTGATTAAAGACATTAGATGGTAGATAATTCCATTTTATATGTTGTGATAACCATAAACACCCTTTTGATTTTTGTAATTGCCAGTTTCTTGCATATTTGGGTGATCTTCATCATGTATGCATGTTTAGTGTATGATCAGTAACATTGTTGGTATGTAAATGTAAAGATAATACATACATATTCAATTATAAATTCTTATAAAGTGCTTATGGTAATCACAGACAGCACTATGAAAGATTATACTAGGGCGTTTATGGTGATCATGTGTACACACTTCTGAGATATGACATTCCCTGGCCATAGTGTATCTTGGCCAATAACATAGATAGACGCACCCATGTAAGTGCAAATGAAAGCTAATTGCAGATACATTGTGAAACAATGTAATAGTCATAAACACCATATTCTGAGTTACGGTGTTTATGGTTATCAGTGTAGCATTGAAGAGGGGACATTATTCTAAATACTAGTATATTCTTACACTTATTTGTTCTGTATGATGAGGTTATTAATAGCAGATCATTTTGTGCAGCTATGGTATAGGCCATGTGGGGAAACACATAGTTTGTGTAGAGTAATTTGAATTGAACATTTGCTTAAAGTCCCACTCGACACCAACTGGATCATTTCGGTGACTGGAAAACATCCCTTCAAGTCAATAATATGAACTATTAGCCAGTACAATAAACAGTGTAAAGACTAATAATTTGGAGGCATTTTGATTTTCCCTGGTTTAATCATGCAGGATGTGAAGCTAATGCGAATACTTGAATGTTACAACAAACATCAATTTACCCCAACCAGGGGGTAGAGTAACTTGAGGATGTGGCTTGGTAGATATTTACTTTTTTGTATATAGGGCGCAACTGATTGGTTTTACTTTAGCACTAATATTCCTGATATGTTCATCCTACGATTCATAATAAAGTCAATATATAGAAAAAAGAATCTAGGCCTGGTGTTCTGTCTAAGTTTATTGTGATAGTAATAGTTACACTTCACACTTGTGGATTCCTTTATGTATTCACCACCTAGGGAAACTGTTAGGAGATCCGTAATGCATCACAATGTTACGGTTGTATTCACCCGAGCCCTGATCCCAGGGATACACCAATATTTAATGTCAACATTTTCGGAGTTGTTACATCCAATTCTAACACATTGTTGGTGGTTCATGAGGTAACTATTAAATCAGTCTAATTAATTGTTTGTGATCCCATAGAGTGATAATTCCCTATTTTTGTTTTGCATGCTCGATTGTATCAAAGTCCGTCTTTATATCTAACATGCAGCCACTTGTTACTGTTAGTAGATTATCATCTATATTCTGCAAACAGCCATCAATAAAGCAATGTAGACACATATCAGTTGAATGACTTTTTATGAATGCGAACTGATCTGGTGTAATAAAATTGTGGTCCATAAGATATTCCAATGATTTTGGACACAAAACATTTCATTGGCAAGCATTATATAAAGGCTTTATCATGCAAATGCATACTTGCATTTAATAGTGATTTACAATGTGATACATGTGTGTGAGACAGATGAGATAATGTATGTGTGTACAAATGAAAATGTATTTCACTAACGTCCTTTATTTTATGGATAGATTTTACAAGGTACACAGCAAACTAATACTGCCAATGCAATTCTAGATTGTGAAATATAGTGTACACAGATTTAGTCAGAATATTTTATTATAATCCTATTTACAACCCTATTCAAAATCAAGATCTGTAAGTGTGAACTGTAGCTCGGATTTCGGTTCTACATAGAGGGCATTTATGCAATCGGGTTGTACATGATGGACATGTTGATATGTGTGCACAGGGAAGGCAGAGGATAACTGCTTCATTTGAGATGCATACTTTACATACAGATTGTAATTCCAAAGTTGAAATGTCTTGTTCCAGCTCCAAGATTCTTGTCTCGTATTCTGGTTGAAGTGTATGATGTCCGTTGAACAAATATTGGTGTTCAGGTGGAGCATTTGTTGTGTGAAAATGACGACCATGTTTCGATTCGTTTCTGCATGGTAGTAAGTTTATGAGAATGTCAATGACTTTTTTATTTTTCATGAGTTCGTTGCATACGTTTCTCTTACGTATTACATGTTTCATTGTATTGTTACCAGCGGAGTCAAGATGATCCTCAATGTTTTGAATCTCTGTCATGAGCTCGATAGCATTGGGTAAGAGTTGGTCATTCATAGTTGAGTAGTTCGATAATGCCATAAGTATGTGAGGTAGTGTTAGGTTCTCGTCTAGTTCTCTGACAGATTTAAATGAAGGAAGCATTTTCACCGCTTTGCATATTTGTTTATATTTTACTGCCTTCATGTGCAAAGATTGATCCTTGCCCGAAGAATCAGATTGAAGCTCCATGGTAGGCTATGCGAGAGTGTCTATTGTATGAAATAAACACTTGCAGTTTCCCGTTTGTATATGATAAACTCGAAGTTTGAAGCAATTATTACGTCATGTATTCATGCTTAGACACCAATGCATGGGTCAGCATGGAATAATTGCGCATCCATTCAAGAGGTATGCAATGATTTTATATGTAGCTTCCTAATCCATTTGCCTATTATTATGCATATATGGTAAAGCAAACTTATTCTGGTATGCTCTACATGTTTCACACATACAGCAATCAATCGGTTTATATCTGTTTCCATGGCAAATTGACTATTTGTATTAATTATAAAATTAATAACATATTTTGCATGGTCCTTTGGATGGATTAGCTTGAATGGTTATGGTGGTGCTACATTCAGGTGACCATTATTGTACCCGTTGTATTTACATTAATGCAGCTATTTCCATCTCATTTATAAGAACATCCAGAATGAAACAACATTGTGGGAGAATCAAGATTGTAAATAACTAAATCAGACACATTATCATTTTTATTGTTTCATATATTAGGTTCCTGTCTAGTTCTCTGACAGATTCAAATGAAGGAAGCATTTTCAACGCTTGGCATATTTGTTTATATTTGACTGCCTTCATGTGTAAAGATTGATCATTGCCCGAAGAATCAGATTGAAGCTCCATGGTAGGCTATGCGAGAGTGTCTATTGTATGAAATAAACACTTTTCCATTAGAGCTGCATATAAATTACAACTAAACTCATAACTTGAATGAGCAATTACTACATCATGTATTCATGCATGAGTCATCAAAGAATAATTTCATTTCTATTCAATAGACATGCAATGACTATGTCATATGTTTATGGTATGCCCAAGAGGTAAGGCAATCTAGTTTGTACATGCTCTTTGTTTGACACTTCAATATTAGTAGCTTTTTCAGCTACATTTTTGACAAATGTATTTGGTGTGAGAATTGATTGGAAGCGAGTTTGGATATATTAAGTGCATGTTAAGCTAATCTACGTGCATGTGTGCATCAGTATATACTAAATGTGCAAATCAGTATAATATGCTCTAAGATTAAAACATATATAAAGCATGATCATATATGTACACATACATACAGGTTCATAGAATACATTAACATTTATAATATAATATGATATATATATATATATATATACTTTGAAAAAATGGTTCAAAATTAATATCAATCAATGTAGTTTAAAAGGATTAATCATAACCTAGACGACAAGGAACATATTTTGCTCAGGAGAGGACAGTTTATTGGAAAAACAAACTTAATACTATCTAACTATAATGGTTTACACAGATTCTTAACGTTAGAAATTATCAAAAACATATTGCTGTGATTTTTATGGATGTGAGGATTGCAATTGTCATAATGAACATGTTAAATAACTATCAACATCATGAAATATTGGGATATGACAAGCCTGACATTTGGCAAATTATAATCCAAGGGTTAGCATGTACAATAGGTTTTTAACAATGTTTTTAGGTTAACTAGAAATATGAAGTTGTTTTATTTGTATGGGCAGTCATTTATGTAGAAATGATGTTTTTATTAAAATACAATTAGAGGGATTCATAAATGTTTTAACTGGTGCCAAGGAGCATTGTGTAAACACCATTACTGAGATTGTATAACATTTACTGGGAAAACGTTATTTTGTACATTATATGTTTAAACTTGTTGTATTTTATTTATTTAGTATGCCATGCTGCCATGTATGTTTTATGTTTTAATCAGACCTTACTGTGCTTTTGCTTACAATATTTTCATCTTTACAGAGTTTTATATGTTTTCACTCTACCAATATATGTGTACGAATACAATCTTAGATGTATCAAGATGTACTTCTTCAAATAAATAAATAAAATGTTTTGTAGTTAATTGGTAAAACATATTCTTTTTAAACTATGTGTATTTTGTTCCAGATAATATTTGGTGTGATATTTATTTCTTTTGTAAGATTATGTTTCATATGTCTTTATAGTGAAATTGTGTTTTGTGACAATTACATTGAATGGTTGCTTAAAGTCACACTCGACACCATTTGGGTCATTTCGGTGATTGGAAAACATCCAGTCAAATACCTGAACTATTAGCCAGTACAATAAAGAGTGTAAAGACTAATAGCTTGGAGGCATTTTGATTTAGCCTGACTTCATGCTGAAGCTAATGTGATAACTTGAATGTTACCACAATTAAGAGCGTTTTGTGACAAGCACCCATCTAACTGCATTATATCTAGTGTTGTAATATAGGTTTGTTGTGAAAATTATTGACGGTAGCTGGTTATTTATTATATTAAAGTTATATTTGGATTTGTAAATATCAGTGAGTGTGATGAATATATTTAAGATCTTACCTATTGCTTCGGTATGTGTATGCCACTAGATGTTTGTTGTCACAGCAGCTTCATATCCTGCATGATGAAGTCAAGTCAAATCAAAATGTCTCCAAAGTATTAGTCTGTATATTATTAATTTTACAGGTTAATAGTTAATGTATTTGACGTAAGTGGATATTTCCATTTCTTCAAAAGCGAATGGATAACAACAAAAATAAATATATGTCAGGATGTGTTTTTATTTATCCGTATATGAAAATTGTGCGCTTATAACGAAATAGTTCATTTTCTTCCCGAAATGATCACGTTTGAATCTGATTATGGCTTCGATAATCGGTTGTTCCACGTCCTTCAGAAATTCTTGCGTATCGATCTTTGTGACGTGACCGTGTGGCTTAGCGATGCATATGTAGGCGTCATCTCTGGTATAAGAAACAACAGTTCCGATCTTAGCCGTAGCACCAGTATCAAAGTTGTATTTCCTGGAAAGTTCTCTCGGGTAGTAGTCCTCCTGGATGCAATACGAGTCGTCAGGCTCCTCCATCTCGTGACTACATGAGCGAATCTCGAAAGAGGCTTGATAGAACCTCAGGTCATGTCTCTTGATCGTGGTGGGTACACAGGAAGCTTGTTCGCGATCGGGGTGCCAGTCGGTCAACGGCTCGGCGAATTCCGTCCCATCTGTGGTGAGCACTTTGAACATCTTCACTAGATTGAACGAATATGTTGGTAGCGTCATTTTCAAATGATATTATGAATCGTATGCATTGGTTCCAGTCATTACATAGAGATTGTTTTGGTACTGCCTTCATGTGCAAAGATTGATCCTTGCTCCAAGGTTGGCTCTGTGAGAGTGTCTATTGTAGCAACACTTTTCTACTAGACCTGCATATATATAATTACAACTAAACTCATAACTTGAAGCAATGATTACATCATGTATACATGGGTCATCAAGAATAATTTAACTTCTCTTCAAGATACACGTAATAATGTCATATGTATATATGGTATGTATATATGGTATGCTCAAGAGGTGAAGCAATCTAGTTTGTGTATGCTCTTTGTTTGATCCTTACAGCCATCAATCAGTTTAAATTAGTTTCCAAGATAATTTGAATCTATTATGTATTGCATGATCCTCTGGTTTGATGAGCTTGATTAGGTCTACTTATATCCTAGTGTTCAAGTAGTCACATTACGACTATATATATATTCCGATTATTCTATCCTTTGAATTTACATTAATACAACTATTCCCATTATATATATATGAACAAGGAATCAAACACCATTGTAATGAGAATGTGAAGAGTTTGTGAATTTGAAATAATCTGCAATAATATTCACATCATAAAGCTTTTTCAGTTAGATGTTAGACAAATGTATTTGATGTGAGAGATGGATATTATCTTACACTTTGAAATTATAAAGTGAGGCTAGGAAAGTAGCAAAGGAGCATTTATATGCATACCATATCTATATCATCATGGGACAGTAACAAATACACCAACATTCTAGAACTCTGTCAAGTATTACATGTATATTTATTAATACACATAATTAATCATTCTAATTTATATCCCCTGATGTTCATGACTGTGAGAATGATGTGTTAATTGTTGAACATTTATTTAAGTGTCATGTCAAATATGGATTGAATTGAATAGTTACTTAATGCCACACTCGACACCAGCCGGTTCATTTCGGTGACTGGAAAACATCCCGACAAATACCTGAACTATTAGTCAGTACAATAAACAGTGTGAAGACTGATAGCTTGGAGGTATTCTGATGTGCCCTGGCTTCATGCGGGATGAAGCTAATGTGATAACTTCAATGTTACAACAAACATCAAGTTATCCAAAAAGGAGCTCAAATATGGAGCATATAGTAGTTTCATGTATATATGGCATAATGCATATTTTTGTTTACATGCACAATAATGGAGATAGTAAGTGATTGTGTATTGTCATGTACACATGTGCATCATCAATCACATTATCCTGCACCCCTTGACCCCTCTGCTGTTCATAACTGTGAGAATGATTTGATCATTGTTCAAGATTTATTTAAGTGTCATATCAAATATGGAGTACATAGTAGTTTCATGTATATGGTTTAATGTACATCTTTTGTTTACATGCACAATAATGGAGATATCACTGTATATACTAAATGTACAAATCAGTATAATATGCTCTAAGATTAAATCATGTATAAAGCATGATCATATATGCATACATGCAACACATACATACTGGTTCATGCAATACATTTTATATTTATACCATGATAATACGTACACATTGAAAAATCGTTCAAACAAATAAGATCAATGAAATCAAGATGTACTTCTTCAAATAAATAAATAGAATGTTGACAGTAATTGTACAACTAAGTATGAATAATATGACATGTACAGCCATAGTTAAACTGAAATAGATTATCTATCATGTCTATTACATGAATAACAATTAGGTATTGGACACGTTAATTGGTAAAACATATTCCTTTTAAACTATGAGTATTGTGTCCAGGATAATATTTGGTGTGATATTTCTTTCTTTTGTGAAATGTTTCAAATGTATTCATTGTGTTTTGTGAAGAGCACCCATCTAACTACTTTATATCTGGTGTTGCCTATCTATAATGTGAAAACTATTGACGTAAGCTGGTACATTGTTGTTTATTATATTAGAGTAATATTAGGATTTGTAAATATCAGTGAGTATATTTAAGATCTTACATATTGCTTTGGTATGCATATGTACATGTTCACTTGCTAGTGAAATTGATCGTAATGATTTTCTTTTCAAAGTTTGTATTTGTGTTGTTGAGTTTCCCATTGATTTGATTTATTTTAGACATACATGTAATTTAAGGAATATTAAATACTGTGCGTATTTATGTTTGCTGTGGTAAATAATGATCTTTAATGCAATATAGGTCAGAAGAATATCTAATACACTTAAATATGAGATCAATATAGCAGATGCAGGAGATATGGCAATGTGAAAATGTGTAATGGTACAGGATAATCTAATACCATGGGGTATCCTGGTCAACTGAATGTTTGTTGTAACATTCAAGTTATCACAGCAGCTCCATATCCTGAAGCCAGGGCAGATCAAAATGTATCCAAACTATTAGTTTGTATATTGTTAATTGCACAGGCTAATGGTTCTTTGTAAGTGGATATTTCCATTTCACCAAAATGCCCAAGAAATTGTGGTGTGTCACTTTTCAACATTAAGATTAATACCTATTTTATTTTATTAGGAAACAAAAAAAGCTCAACACAGACACTTTAAGCCATATATATTGTGCATTGCATGCAGAATATTCTTGTGATTTCAAAACAACTCCAGAACCCAAATCGGTTAATAACTTTTGGAATGAGAAACATTTTAGTAAAGCAAGTTGAGTATGTTCCTTAATATTCTAATGTAATGCTTTCACACCTTCACAGTGCTCACTTTCTGGATATGTATTATCATACCACAATGACAAATCTAAATGATTAATGTTATTATTCACATGCTATCGTTACATTTAAACCAGCTTCAAGTTGTGCATTGAGTGGACCAAGCAGCTAGGCAAGACAATATATTCTCAATTAAGCATCTTTGCTATTAACACTTGCGTATACTATACTACGAGAATCACTACTTGCAGTGATGTGTTCAACGTTACGTCAGCACCGTAACGATTGTTTATAGCCAGTAAATACATGTATACTCACAAAATATTAATGTTTTGAGAGAAAAAAACATGATCTGCAATTATGATTGTTTGTTGACGTATTTGTTTCTAACTTCACTTTGTTTAAAAGTAGTGTTTGAAAAAATAATTGTGTTTTTGTAATGTCCAAGAATGCGGTAACGTAAGTAACAGACATACCAACAACTTACCACATATATATAGATTAATGGATAGATTAAGTTATAACTTGGAATAAAGGAGATGGTTAAAAATAATATTGTCAATATATAATCTAGACAGATGATGGATTTAAAAACCAGGAAATCAATATCTATGCAAAAACATTATAATTTTAAGGCTTGTAACTAGAATCACATTTGTATGATTTTTATCGTTTAACTTTTTCCATATAATGAATTATAATTAGCAACTTGAAAAAATCCTTCTCAAAATCAGTTTTTGTCTCACATCTTATTAAAATTAATATAACCGCTCATCCAATTAGGTTTATTGAAGCTCAATACTTTATGAATCTTAGTTTGTATAATCAACTTGTTAATACTAATTGGAGAACCATAGCTCATAATCTCAGCTGGCAATTCAGTAAGATTACAATTTAATAGTTGCATGTTCCTTTACAGAAAGATTCCTATTAATTAGAAATGTAACAAAGTGTTGTGAATAGTAATGAGGTGTTATATTATATGAATGTAAATAAATAAATCAATTTATAGCATTATAAAAGGGTATGTGCAGGTAACATACTTTTTTCCGTTTTTCTAATGCATTAATGTTTTTCTGCACAGTTAAATAAAAAAAATTAAAAATTAAACTTCGGATATTTCACATAATATATTACAATCGTGCAAATACTACACATTTTTCCACATGCAATTTCTTATCATGCTAACTGACTAACTCCAACTATGTTCACCATGATCTGATTACAATGTTATAGATGCATTCCCAAATGTGCATGCCAGATTGTCTTGAACGTAAACATGCATTTTCCAGTTTTATAACCATTAACTTTATACTGCCAAATCTTTCTACACGATTGTGTAAATCTTCAAAATACAAATGTTGTACATGAAAGGGAATACATATAAATTCCGTGGAATCTGATTTTTTTTTGGCATTTTAAAAATCTATTTTAAGAAACATGAAAAAAAATCTGTTGAGAAACGTAAAACCATATTTCATAACTTGGAAACATTTGATGATAATGCAAATGCACAATCCAAAATTATAATTTAATTATCTAAATTTGTATTTGTTGATATTTGTTTCTCACTGCATTACTGACTTTGCATGCTAGATATTCGATACCAATCATGAACAGGTTACATACATTTTCATTTGTTTTTCTGATGCATTCGTGTTTTTGGCGCAGCAGTTATTCAATCTGCCAAAACATTTCCTTATCAAAATGGGAAGAAAGAACCAAAAATGCGAGAGAAAAAGTCAAACGTCAGATATTGTAAATAATATATTACAGCCCTGCACACTTTCTACACATTTTCACACATGCAATGTACCTATAGCTAGTTCCAACTATAACCAACATGATCTGATTACAATCTTATTGTTACTTAATGTTTATAGTAACATTCAAGTTATCACATTAGCTTCATCCCGCCTGAAACCAGGGCACATCAAAATGTCTCCAAGCTATCAGTCTTTACACTGTTTATTGTACTGGCTAAGAGTTCAGGTATTTGACTGGATGTTTTCCAGTCACCGAAATGCCCCGGCTGGTGGCGAGTGTGACTTTAAGCAACTGTTCAATATTGATACTTTCAATGCATTCATGAATAGATGTTCAATATTCAGTAAGCAGGGTTTTCCACTAGCCACACTTCTATCTATTTTTTGTATCTGCATTTCATAACATTGCAGTTGAGTTTCATCATCATACCATTAAATGTTATTATCACTTATTTTATTTACACATATGCCCCTATCCACCTAGCATGCAAGCCTTTACTTGGATCTCATAACAACATGTTTTCCATTATAACACTACTCATTACATACATGTAATTATCACATCTGTTATTTCATTAGGTCCAGACTCAAGGTGACCCCAACCCCATTCCAGAAGAGGTATGCTCCAACCCCAGGTTTACTGCATAACTATCTGAGTGTTACTAAAATGTACCATGATTATGATATCAACTATGCACTGTCCTGTAGATACAGTATTTTATCACACTAGGAAACTCAACTGTTCAATGGTTTCACTGATCTAACAATTAAATCAATTTATGGAAGAATTATTATCAGTGTATATTTGCCCAGTGGAGTTTGCTGGATGCCAAACATGATGTAACTTCAACTTTTTATTTATGGCTTTTCATAGAGGGGGTTCCAAGGTAGTACATGTTAGATGTGGTGGTACATGAACATACAGGTCAATGTTTCAACTTAGCTTGTGGACATACACAAGGTTTAAAAGCAGCCCCGGAGCAAAACACGTTTTCCAGGTGCTAAATCATATAGGACATTGTTAAAAATTATGGAAATAGTTAAATATTCATATGTTGCATTATTGTGTTATTACTGAAATTCTGAGCGATGCTGAAAAAACTTCCATTAAAAAACACCCAAGAATGTGATGTCACTGTTGGGATACAGCACAGGGCTGTTTCATCGTCCACACCCCCACCTCATCTCTGTTTTATGCTTTGATAATGTTTATATCGAGGTGATGTAGTGGAGTTCTTACCCCGGCATCATCTCATCACCCCTTATAGGCCTGGGGCTAAACTGTAACAGGGTATTTACGATGTGCATAATAAGTTCATATAATATTATAATTAAATATTATTTAGACAATGTCTTTTTCCAAATAATTATAATACTAATTTATTTATGTTTCACAAAATTCAAATATTATAATTTTCGTGAAATTAATTGCACATATTTTGCACAGAAATGTAGTGTACATACAAATGTATATGAATTTGTCCTAGCATAGAAATGTATGTAAATGGATTTAATGTTATAATATAAACTAGATATGGATTTGGGAGACTGACAAGTGTACAATCTGATAGCAATGTCGGAGTTGAGTGTCCTACATAGATAAAAGACTGTATCTACATATCCATAGTACTTATGACTCATATATGTTGTGTTTCCGCAAGTATGTTGCTTTTGTTTAGCCCCTACCATTTCTGCTAATCGCCTCCATCATAACCATGTATGAAATACATTTGACATGGTTTTGAAATCTATACACTTTTACAGGAAGGAAATAAATTACAGCTAAGACACTTTACTGTATATTGAATTGAATGGTTGCTCAAAGTCACACTCGACACCCAAGTCATATTGCTCACATGAAAAAAAAGTCATAAACTGTTAGCCAGTACAAGAAACAGTACCAGTTAATAAAGAAATTCTAACTATCGGTATATGTAAATGACGATCATCCATAGTAATTTAATATAAGACTAACACCATTCAAGAATATTCATCAGCTCATTTTGAATGACAGTATGCATAATTCATAGAATGTAAACATGCTGCATAGCATTGGTGGATGTATGGATATATATGGGATTCATGTATTCATTAATTATCTAACCTGATGATGCACACATTTTGGCAAACATTCTGCTTCATTATGATATTCCCAGAAATATTATGAATATATTTTTTATAATTTACTTATATTCACAAAATATAAAGGCAGTCTGATTAAATAGTAAACCACTGAACATGAATTAAGAGTTAGTCATTTCAATGTTGCTATGTCTCTAATAACATATTTTCACTTATATTTACATATATGTATTCTTCATATAGCGGGAACTTAAAATTAGTAAAATCGTTGCTATCCAACACAGGCACAATATCTTTTTAGATTTGACAAAGGGATTTCACAGGTTTCCAGTGAGTGCACTGTTAACAGTATATTGGGTATTTGATCAAATAAGAGACATCCTAGCGTATATTTATAATATCTCATCGAATTTGACCAGATGATCCGTGATCTGTGTTTATGCACCCAGCCTGGCTCTGCCTGCTTAGCACCCTCTAGGAGGAAAGAACATTGATTTGCTAGCTGTGTGTAAAATAAAGCTTCACATCTCAGCAGATGTAAACACAGCATGCAAGAAGCATGCACATGCAAACTTATACATGTATATGCTCTATAATATGTCCCAAGCACTTTGATTACAAACAATATCAATTTTAAAATATATAATCACTGATAATTTAATAGTAATTTATTTGTGAATAAGAACTATAATGGGAATTTCGACTTGTAATATTATATACAGCCCTATACTATCATGCATATAATTATATGCAATGCAATATAGACCTAAACTAATAACTGTCGGTTCATATGTATACTAGACCAGATGCAACATGTATTTGCATGATGCACCATAACTTCAATGTAATCGTATTCTGTACATGTACATGTTCAAACACAGCCACTGTGATATACCCATTACCGTAATACACATAATTATATTAATGGATATATATAATCGTACTCACATATCAATTAAATTAATTATAATGAATCACTGTGACATTGTGTTTATTTCATGATCATTAACAATAGAGGGCTATATATATAATAGCCCAGTGATACTATACACAGCGCATGATTTATGACTACATTGCCAACTCCCTAGGGTCCTAGCGAACACGGACCTTTAACACAAAAACTTTGATGACTTATAATGTTCTTTAAATGGCAATATTATGACTGGAATTGTTCCTAACAGAATATGAAAAGCAATGCAAATCGAATAAGTATTTAATCACGCTAAAATATGTATATTAGAAAGATTCACAGAAATTGCAAAGTATTCAATGACAAATCGCATGTAAATTAGATTAGAAATGATGGTTAATCAAAGGATGTTTGTGTAGCAACCGCTGCCCTGTCCAATGAAGTTGGCTGGCTGTGATTTATTGTTGTCTGTATAAACAACAACACGGGCGGCCATAGCCATACATTAGCATGAGTCTGATACCTAGGCTATCATGATATTGCATTGAACATCGCCTCGTCTAAGCATGTACTGGGAGGGTCAACATATCCCAACCACTCTGAGAAAACACTGGCTCCTATATCCTATAGTTGTATACACTCGGCAGGTGAAGACATTTCATTGACATATGATTATTGCCATTTCTAAGTATTTCTTAAAAAACCATTCTATAAATGAGTACAAATTTAATGTACTTCTAATGTTATAAATATGATTATATGTCATTTATATCTGACTCAATTTTAATTGGTATCCATATGAAGTGAAATCATAGGGGCAGAATGCACACATTAATGTTTGCATTTATAACATGACTGTGCATATGATCTCTTCCTTATTCCTAGAATTGGCATGCTTAAGCCAGTGATAATATGCAATTATAATTAGTTTGTGTATACATACAATTATCCCATGCTATTAGCGGGCGGGCGTTGGTGGATGTTATTGAAACAACAAGAAATCAGGTGTTAATAAGCCAATTAAAGACCAGCATGCTGTCCGGCATGCGTTTGGCAGGGACAAATTATAATTGATACAAAGGCTAATTAAAGATGGTACGCGGTCGGTCCGACCCATCGCCCGGTGTTAATAAGCCAATCAAAGATATGCACGCGGTCGGTGGGCCG
>Ga0164315_10002003_pt1 | contig 15513 bp, 13 predicted proteins | sample GuaBasSedimGuay6_FD_113737 | JGI IMG/M metagenome (GOLD analysis project Ga0164315, IMG submission 113737) | Subseafloor sediment microbial communities from Guaymas Basin, Gulf of California, Mexico - Guay6, Core 4569-2, 0-3 cm | ecosystem: Environmental > Aquatic > Marine > Hydrothermal vents...
CACTGGTCAATGGGATAGCTGATGATTGTTTGAAGTGAAGTCTGTTTAAATTTGGGCTTAATCCAGGAATAAGCCTCTGGTGTGTTGATGTGGATTTTAGGTGCCACGATGGCAAAGAAGAACTTTTTCAGATTGAGGTTTAAGGGTTCAAACTGATCACCTGTATTGGATGCCAGAACCGCTTTGTTTTTAATAAAAAAAGGACAATCTGAGCCAAGTCTTCCGGCATAATCCTGCATTGTTGAAACTGATAATCGCAGATTGAAAAGATCATTTAATAATTTAATAGTAAATGCTGCATCCGATGATCCTCCTCCCAATCCTGCTCCCATTGGAATTATTTTGTGTAGATGGATTTTGACAGGTGGAAGTTGGTGGTTAGCCTGCAAAAGCTCAAATGCTTTAACTACAATATTGTTTGCAGAATCTCCGGGAATATTGATACCGGTTGAATTGAATTCAAATTGTTTATCAGGTGCAACAATTATTTCCAGGATATCATGTAGGTTTAAAGGGTACATTATTGTTTCCAGGTTATGAAAACCATCATTCCTTTTTTCGGTGATGGATAATCCCAGGTTAATTTTGCAATTTGGAAAACAGATCATCAAAGTTAATTTATAACAAAGCTAAAATAATTGTAATTTTGAAACCCCACTTTTTACTTTTAAATTCAACATTTTTGTATGGCTATTATAAATTCTGTTATATCCTGGTTGATGAAAAAGCGGATTCACCAGATCGAGCTGTTCATGAAGTATCCTCATGAGGTTCAGGAAGAGTGGTTTAAGAAACTTATAAGTGCTGCAAAAAATACAGAATGGGGTTTGAAATACCATTATGGTTCAATTAAATCGTTTGAAGATTTTCAGAAACTGGTTCCTATTAATACATACGAATCCTTAAAACCCTATCTTGATCGCTCCAGAAAAGGGGAACAAAATATTTTATGGAATACTGATATAAAATTGTTCGCCAAATCATCAGGTACAACAGCCGATAAAAGTAAATTTATTCCTGTAAGCCAGGAAGCTTTGGAAGAATGTCATTACAAGGGAGGCAAGGACATGTTGTCGATTTACTGCAACAATCATCCTGATACTTTGTTGTTCGATGGTCGTGGATTGTCGATGGGAGGGAGTCATAGTATTGTTGAAATCAACAATGAAGTATACTACCATGGCGATTTATCGGCTCTGATTGTTCAGAATTTGCCATCATGGGCTGAGTTTATCCGTGTTCCAAAAAAGTCTGTTGCATTGATGGATGAATGGGAAAGTAAAATAGAAAAAATTGCTCAGTCAACAATAAATCATAATGTTACCAATATATTGGGAGTTCCTTCATGGACATTGCTTTTAATAAGACGAATTCTTAATATTACCGGGAAAAAAGATTTGCTGGATGTTTGGCCAAATCTGGAGGTATTTTTTCACGGAGGCGTTAATTTTGAACCCTATCGAACACAATTCAATGAGGTAATCTCATCTTCGCAAATGCAATACATGGATACTTATAATGCCTCGGAAGGATTTTTCGGGTTACAGGACCGTACCGATTCTGATGAATTGTTGTTGATGTTGGATTATGGCATTTATTATGAGTTTCTACCAATGGATCAGTTGGAGTCGGAACATCCCAAAACCAAATTACTCAGTGAAGTAGAAAAAAATGTAAACTATGCATTGGTAATTTCCACAAATGCCGGATTATGGCGCTATCTCATTGGCGATACGGTTGAATTTACCAGTCTGGAACCTTATCGGATACGGATTACCGGAAGAACAAAAAATTTCATCAATGCAGTTGGAGAAGAGCTTATTGTTGATAATGCTGAAAAGGCTTTATCCGTTGCCTGTAATAAATGTAATGCAGTTATCAATGAATTTACAGCTGCCCCGGTTTACTTTAATTCAAATGAAAATGCATGTCATGAGTGGTTGATTGAGTTTGAAAAAGAACCTGAAAATATTGAATACTTTGCCGAGACACTTGACAATGCTTTAAAATCATTGAATAGTGATTATGAGGCCAAAAGATATCATAATATGGTTTTGCGCCCACCTATCATAAAGTCGGTTGCAGATCAAACATTTTACAATTGGCTAAAAACAAAAAATAAACTGGGTGGACAGTATAAAGTTCCCCGATTGTCGAATAATAGAAAATATGTTGATGAAATCTTAAAAATGGTTAATTAAAAATACTATTTTCCCGACAAAAAAATACTATTTTTATCCCTTTTAAAAATCATTCGAAATGCATATAGCTATAGCTGGAAATATTGGGTCTGGAAAAACAACATTAACAAGGTTATTATCTAAAAACTTTAATTGGGAGGCACATTTTGAAGATGTAGATACCAACCCTTACCTGAACAGTTTTTACGAAGACATGCAACGTTGGTCGTTCAATCTTCAAATTTATTTTTTAAATAGCCGGTTCAGGCAAATTGTACAGATCAGGGAAAGTGGAAAAACAGTAGTTCAGGACAGAACAATTTATGAGGATGCTTATATTTTTGCTCCTAACCTGCACTACATGAACCTGATGACTACCAGGGATTTTGAAAATTATATTTCATTGTTCGAGTTAATGAGTTCATTTATTCAACCCCCTGATTTACTTATTTACCTGAGAGCGGAGGTTCCTACATTGGTCAGTCAAATTCAGAAAAGAGGACGTGAATATGAGGAAGCCATCAGATTGGATTATTTAAAAAAATTAAATGAGCGCTACGAAGGTTGGATTAAAAATTACAACCTGGGTAAATTGCTGGTCATTAATGTGGATGATATTGATATTCAGGACAACCCTGAAGATCTGGCTTTGATCATTGAAAAAGTAAATGCTGAATTACACGGATTATTTTAATCGGTAAATATTAGATGGCTACCATAGAGGATTTTAATGTATTGGATATTAGGGTTGGAGAGATAGTTGAAGTGAAAGAATTTCCTGAGGCAAGAAATCCTTCATATAAGTTAAAGGTAGATTTTGGTAAAGAGATTGGGATTAAAAAGTCATCGGCTCAAATAGTAGAAAATTATTCAATCGAGGAATTGTTAAATAAACATGTGTTGGGAGTTGTAAATTTCCCACCTCGTCAAATTGGACCATTTATTTCTGAAGTATTGATTTTAGGTGTTCCTGATGATAACTCAAATACAATATTAATAACACCTGATAGTCAGGTTTCCGCAGGAGGTAAATTGCATTAGCAATGAAACACAAAAGAACGACATACACAATTTTCCTTTTTATGTTCATACTGTTGGTTGCAGGATGTAAGCAAAATACTGTTGAGGAATTTACAGATAAAGACGGGAATCTCGTGATTAGGGAATGGTATAATAAATCGCAGATTAAATCTATCAAAACCTTTACAAATCCTGAACAGACAAATTTCCGATACATGGTATTCTACAAGGATGGATTGTTAAAAGATTCGGCTGTATTTGTCAATGGAAGAGTTACTGGATTGCGTAAGTATTATGAAGCGAGTTCCGGATTGATGCACCTTGAGAGTTATCAGAATGGACTATTGAACGGACCTCATAAGGCTGTATTTAGTTCTGGTGTCAGTAGCTTTGATGGGTATCGCAAAGACAACAAAAAAGTTGGGGAATGGAAGTTTTTTTATCCCAGCGGAAAAATGATTACTTATGAATATTACGACTCAACCGGTAGACTAAAATATATTAGAAAATTTGATCAGGATGGACGTACCCTTAAAACCGATGGATCTGGTTTGATTGATATTGGGTTACAAAAAACCAATTTTAAACTTCAGGAAGTTGTCAGTGGCAATGCTTTTGTTGCTATACCTGACGGGTGTACTGTTTTCTTGAAAATAGAGGATATATCTACAGCCAGTTACCAGCTATTATATGAGAACCAAATTGTCAAATCACCTGATAAGTGGAGTATTATGTTTACTATACCGGGTTTAAAGAAATTACAGTTTACCCTTTTGATTAAAGATGATAAAACAGGTGAAGAGGAACAAAGTGTATTGGAACAACTGCTTAATGTGGAGGCAAATTAATTTATGAAGATTGCAGGAATTATACCCGCCCGTTACGACAGTTCCAGATTTCCGGGTAAACCACTTGTTGTAATTCAAAATAAACCAATGATTCAGTTGGTTTATGAACAAGCCAAAAAAGCAAATACGCTGGATGAAGTAATCGTGGCAACCGATGATATACGTATTGAAAAAGCTGTGAAAAGTTTTGGTGGAAATGTTCTAATAACGAAATCTACACACATCAGTGGGACTGAGCGTTGTGCAGAAGTTCAACAAATATTAAAGAATACAGGGAATTTGTTTGGTGTGATCATTAATATCCAGGGAGATGAACCTTTTATCGATCCGAAACAAATAAATTTAGTTGCTTCATCTTTTAAAGAGAATAATGTACAAATCGCCACTTTATCAAAAAGAATTGAAGATGTGGATGAATTGTTTGACCCCAATGTTGTAAAAGTTATTTCAGATAAAAATGGTATTGCCATCTATTTTAGCAGGCAAACTATACCTTTTATCAGGGGGGAAAATCAGGAGAACTGGCTACAATTCTCAAAATATTACAAACATATTGGCATATATGGTTATCAATCGTCTGTTCTTGAAAAAATTGCACTTCTGCAAAAAACACCATTAGAGGATGCTGAAAGTTTGGAACAACTACGATGGATTGAAAATGGCTATGCCATAAAAGTGAAAGAAACAGATATTGAGAGTTTTGGAGTAGATGTGCCTGAAGATTTGTCAAAATTCTCAAATTAATTTTGAATGCAGGGACAGATTTTATTAATTTAGCACTTCATTTTAGTACATGAATATTGCTGCATATATAAGTAAACTTTTATATTATACTGATTGTGTGATAGTCCCTGGGTTTGGAGGGTTTGTCACCAATTATGCATCAGCAAAAATTCATTCAACCACACACGCTTTTACACCTCCTTCGAAGAGTATTTTGTTTAATTCAAAACTTATAAATGATGATGGCTTCCTGATTCATTTTATTTCACAGGATGAAAAGATTTCTTATGCTCAAGCTAAATTGGAAATCAACTATTTTGTGGAAGAATTGAAATTTGATTTGGATCAAGGACAGTCAGTTGTACTGGAAAATATTGGAGAGTTTAGTAAAACTTCAGATGATAATTTTTCCTTTAGCCCGGATAATACTGTAAATTATCTCGAAGAATCATATGGATTGTCATCCTTTATTTCCCCTCCCATAGCAAGGAAGTCAATGCATAAGCGGTTGGAGAAAAAATTCGTCGATCGTAAACCAGTTCCCGATAGTGAAAGAAAAGACAGAAAAGTTTATTGGGCATATATTACAATTATTCCCATTATACTTATAGTTGGGTGGTTTATTTTCATGAATGGATACAACAACAAAAATGCTCAGCAAAGCAATGTATTGTCAATTGGCGATCCAACCATCGAAAGTCCTGAAAAAGTAAATATCCCAAAGGAAAATAGTGAACCGGTTACACAACCATTAAAGGATTCAAATTTTTCAGATACTGCACCTGTTCCTAATAAAGAGATAAAAAAAACCACGGAATCAAGTATTCCAAAGAACAACTTAACTATTCAACTAAACTACTATATTATCGGAGGGGCTTTCCAGTACAAACCCAATGCTGATAAATTAATTAGGACATTGCGGAAAAACGGTTATAATGCTACTCATGCGGGATTAAACCCCAAAGGATTATATTTAGTGAGTTATTTTAACTCTGAGGATAAATCAGAAGCCCTTGCCAATCTTAGTATGATCAGAAAAGAAAGTAATCCATCTGCCTGGTTATTGAAAAAATAACTCAATTTTTCACATCTAATATTTCTTATACTATTTTAAAAACCTGTTTTTTGAAATTGGATACTTTTGCAAGTACTAAAATTGTGATTTGAAGTGGGTAAAGACAAATTAAAAAGATTTGAAGAAAATAAAACCTTGACAACATTATTTGAACCTGTTATTGAGGATGTGCAAGTTGATTATAATCTGAAGGGCAAATGGGCCAGCGAATATTTTAAAAATTCAAATCCTGTAGTTTTGGAGTTGGGTTGTGGTAGGGGAGAATATACTGTTGGCCTTGCACAAAAATACCCCCAAAGAAATTTCATTGGGATTGATCGTAAAGGAGCTCGTATTTGGCGCGGAGCAAAAACCGCACATGAGGATAAATTATTGAATGCAGCTTTTTTAAGAACACGATTGGAATATTTGAGGAATTGCTTCGCTAAGGATGAGGTTAGTGAAATTTGGATTACTTTTCCTGATCCACACCTTAAACTTAAAAATGAAAGACGACGCTTAACATCTACTTTTTATCTGGATATGTATCGGGATATTTTTCAGCCAGGAGGAAACATTCATTTAAAAACAGACAATCAATATTTTTACGATTATACCTTACGGATTATCAAGGAAGGAAATCATAAGCTTATATTTGACACGCCAGATCTTTATGAAGACTCCTGTGAGGAGGAGGCCAAGGACTTTCAAACTTTTTATGAGCATATATTTTTAAAAGAGAATACTAAAATCAAATACATTAAATTTCAATTGAATGCAACAGCAGAATAAATTTGCAAATGAATCATTCTTTCAAAAGGTATATGAAGTTGTAAAACTGATTCCATTTGGAAGGGTAACTTCATACGGTGCCATTGCAAATTACCTGGGAAGCCGAGGATCGGCCAGAATGGTTGGCTGGGCCATGAATGCATCGCATAGTGCCATTGATCCAATTCCTGCCCACAGGGTTGTAAACCGCAATGGTATGCTCACCGGGAAACATCATTTTAGAAGTCCGGAGATCATGAAGCAATTATTGGAAAATGAAGGTATTGTTGTAAATGATGATAAAATCATTGATTTTAACAAGCATTTGTGGGACCCAGTAAAAGAACTTGCTTAAACAGCTTATTGATCTTCTTTCAGTCGTCCTGTTTTGTCAAAGAATAATCCCATTTTCTGATTTCCTGAATTTTTCTTTTTGTTGACCAGTTCAACATAGTAATAGTCCTTCCTGTCTTTACGAGTGGCTTTTTCTCCATATGCTACTTTGTAGTCAGGATAATCATTATCAAGGGTACGTTGAACCGGAGCATAAATATTTTTCACATCCATCTCTACAATCGTTTGTATCCATTGAGCAGAATCTGAAAATTCAGCAGTTGTATTTTGTTCCCTGTATATAAACTGTGCTTCCCAATTGCCTTCATTTGTTCCCCATTTTACATCCTTAGCACTGGCAAAACGGCTGTTAAACTTTTTACCCACGTTTTTAGGAATGTCAACGGTTAAAAGGTATTGGCTTTTTAATTCTTCGGGCCGTATTACTTTTTGTATCTGGCCTGATTTACTAAAAAACAGTTCAAATTTATAAGGCTTTTCCATACCTTTTTCAAACTGTTCAACATTTACATAATAGTAATCTTTTCTGTCAGCACGTGTAACTTTTTCAGCCATTATAAACTTATCATGTGTATGATTTTCAGCTAAATATTTTATTACGGGTGCATAAAGGTCCCTAACATCATATGCTACCCTTGTTTCAACCCACTTTCCATTGGGTAAAAATTCTGCAATGGTTGGCCTTTCCCTGTAATAAAAACTTGCTATATAATTGAAATCAATGGTATCACTGGGATTGACCACACTGCTCCATTCGATACCTTCAGCTTTTGGAAATCTTTTTTGCCAGCTGTCGATTACTGCCACAGGCGTTTCCGAATTATGGTCATCAATACCAACAACCGTTAGGTCTTCAAATCCTTCTGGTGCTTTAACCTGTTCAATTTGCCCTGTTTTATCAAAAAACAGCTCAAATACAAATGGTTCTTTCTTCCCCTTTTCCTTCCGCTCAAGTTGAATATAATAGTAGTCTTTTCTATCGGCCCTGGTAACTTTTTCAGCAATTACAATTTTATCTTTATGAAAATTTGCATCAATATATTTTTCTACTGGAGGATACATTTCACCATAGTCAATTTCAGAGATGGTTTGCACCCATTCACCATCAGGTTTAAATTCAGCATAAGTGATTAAATCTTTGTAAAAACAATCGACTTTATAGTTGTTATCCACTTTATCCCAGGAAACATTTTCAGCCCTTGGAAATTTTTTATTAAAGTTCTTCTGAACCACTTCAGGAACTTCGGAATCAAGTGTTTTTTGTGAAAACAGGGACAGTGAAATTACAAACGTAAGAATGAATGCAATAGACTTCATTTGCGTAGCGTTTTAGAACGGTTAAAATTGATAATTATTTATTTTTAAAATTTAAATCTTATACTATAAATTAAGAATAAAGTTTAAAATATTACAATGTAATTAATTCACTTCGATCAGGGCCAACCGATACCAGGGCCACTGGTACATTGATCTCTTTTTCAATAAATTTAACGTAGTCTTTAAGTGCCTGGGGCATACTATCAGAATCCCTAAGATTGGTGGTATCACAATTCCAACCTTTTACTTCTTTATATACCGGATCCAGATCTTCATAGGATGCTTCAAATGGAATGTACTCTATTTGTTTTCCACCAAAATTGTAGCTAACACCTGCTTTTATTGTTAAAAAAGTATTCAATACATCTGCTTTCATCATACAGAGTTTGGTAACACCATTTAACATTACAGCATATTTTAAAGCAGCAAGGTCAACCCAGCCACATCTTCTTGGTCTACCTGTTGTAGAACCGTATTCTTTGCCTTCGTTGCGTAGTTTTTGGCCTTCTTCATTATCTAATTCTGTAGGGAAGGGACCACTGCCAACCCGGGTGCAATAGGCTTTAAAAATCCCATAAACTTCTCCAATGTTAGAAGGTGCAATCCCGAGTCCTGTACAAACACCAGCAGCAACTGTATTGGAAGATGTCACAAATGGATAGGTGCCAAAATCAATATCCAGCATTGTTCCTTGCGCACCTTCAGCAAGCACTGACATATTATTATTTAAACATTGATTGATATAATATTCGCTATCAATTTTTTGGATAGGTTTTATTATCTCAACGGCATCAAACCACTTTTGCTCGTATTCGTCCAATGAAAATCCTTCAATTTTTTGATTTGTGTAATCAAAATCAAAAGATTTGATAATTTGCAAATGCCTTCCTTTTAAATCGTTATATTTTGCTAAAAAATCGTCACGTTCTATATTTCCAATTCTTATTCCAAGACGTGCTGTTTTATCAGTATATGTTGGGCCGATACCTTTTAATGTTGATCCGATTTTAGCCTTCCCTTTATTATGCTCATACATTGCATCCAGCAATCTGTGGGTTGGCAATATCAGGTGGGCTTTTTTAGAAATAAGGAGATTTTTATCAATAGAAATGTTATTACTCTTTAACATTTCCAGTTCCTTATTAAATACAAATGGATCGATGATTACTCCATTGCCAATCACATTAATGGTGTTTTTGTTAAAAATACCAGAAGGAATGGTGTGAAGAACAAATTTTTTGTTATCAAATTCGATGGTATGTCCAGCATTTGGTCCACCTTGAAATCGGGTAATAACATCGTACTTAGGTGCCATCACGTCAACGATCTTGCCTTTGCCTTCGTCACCCCATTGTAATCCTAATAAAATGTCAGCTTTCATTAATTAAGGAAATAAAATTTAAAAAATAATGTAACTACTTGAAATACAGTATTAAAATATATAATAATACAACACAATAGTTGCATCATTTAAGGATACTAAAGTACGCTAAAAATCAATTTATCAGGAAAGATAAATTAAAAAAAGGGCAGAAATGTTAAAAATTTAATTTGCAGCTTCTTTATTTGATGTACCATAAAAGGTCAATGAATGATGTGTAATTTTAACACCAAGTTCATTTTCAACGGTTTCTTTTATTTGCTGAACCCTTGCATCACAAAATTCAAGAACCTCGCCATTATTCAGGTTTATGAAATGATCGTGTTGTTTAAAACGATATGATTTTTCAAACTGGGCACAATTATTTCCAAACTGATGTTTGGTTACAAGATTACAATCCAATAATAATTCGATGGTATTATACAATGTAGCCCGACTCACCCTGTACTTGTTGTTTTTCATCCGGATATACAAGGTTTCAATATCAAAATGGCCTTCAGTGGCATAAATTTCTTTGAGTATTGTAAACCTTTCAGGAGTTTTTCGATGTCCTTTGCCCTCAAGATACTCAGTAAAAATCTTCTTTACCGTTTCGAATGTGTCTTTATTTGAACTTTTCATTTAGTTTAAATTATCATTAATTGCGGTACATCAATAATATAACACGCACAAATCTTAATTGTTTAAGCTATAAATTTAAATCGAAAAATTATTAGAAATATTCGATCGCTAAAATTATGAATTTTTTTTAATTCCTATTTGGTATAAATAAAAATAATTTACTATTTATCAAGTTTTATGAAAGTTTAGAAAGAAAAATAAAAGTATAAGCCGTTAAATCGTGTTAACACGGTCTATTTTTTTGATATCCGGAAGTTTTTTTAAGATTGCAATAAGGTTATTTAAATTTGCAGTGCTATACACATAAAGCATAATTTTAGCATTGATCATTCCGGCATCACTCTCCAAATGAAATGATTTGATATTTATTTTTAAATCCTCGGTAATTATTTTAATCAAATCGTTGATAAATCCTTGTTTATCAATTCCACTAATTTTAATGCCTGTTAAAAAACCAATTGATTCTTTATCGTTCCATTTGGTTTTAATGATTTTATTGCCATATTTCGACATTTGACTTATTGCTACCAGGCAATTGATCCGATGAATTTTTATCGCATCATCAAGTTCAATGAAACCAACAATATCATCCCCTGGAATGGGATTACAGCAATCTGAAATGTCATAACTTATTTTTTGAAGATCAGCTTCACCACTTGGTGTATTAGATTTTACCCGAAGCTCATCAATAACTGTTTCTGTAAGTGTTTTACGTTCCTTTGTTTTTGATTTGGTAAAGGGCCTGATCATCATTTTTCTAAACCAGCTTTCCTTATCGATCTGACCGCAACAATCGCGAACCTCTTTAAATCCAATAAAATTATTGGCAATATCGTAAAACAGATCTGTTGCACTTCTGTAATTGTATTTTTGTTTTAACTTTTTTATTGCAATGCTGTTCAACTCATATCCCAACTGATTGATGTATTCTTCCAGCTTTGCTTTCCCTTTTTCAGAATATTTTTTCTTTTCTTCTTTAATGGCATTTTTGATTCTTGTTCGGGCACGTGCAGTAACAACATAATCAAACCATTCGTCTTTGGGCAATTGTTTTTTTGAAGTAATGATCTCTACCTGGTCACCACTTTTTAATTCGTAATTTAAAGGTGTAAGTTTGTGATTTACTTTAGCTCCAATACAATTATTTCCAATTTCAGAATGTATGGCATAAGCAAAATCAAGTACAGAAGACCCTTTCGGAAGGTTTCGAAGTTCCCCCTGAGGGGTAAACACATATATTTCATCGGTAAACAAAAATCCTTGAAAGTCATTGATGAAATCCAGCGCATTCGATTTGTTGCTTTGCAGCATATCCCTGATACGCTCTAACCAATTATTGATATTTTGTTCTGAAATGCCAGGAGTAACCCCTTTGTATCTCCAATGGGCAGCAAAACCTTTTTCTGCCATTTCATCCATACGTTTTGTCCTGATTTGTACTTCAACCCATTTCCCATTTTTACTCATTACTGTTGTGTGCAGGGCTTCATAGCTATTGGCTTTGGGGATTGAAATCCAATCGCGTAAACGGTCGATGTTGGGCCGATAATGATCGGTAATAATTGAATATACCCGCCAACAATCAACTTTCTCAGTTTCGATGAGTGTATCTATTACTATCCTGATGGCAAACAAATCATAAACTTCTTCCACTGGAATTTCCTTATTTTTCATTTTATTCCAGATGGAATGAATGGATTTATCCCTTGTTTTTATTTCGTATGTAAAATGTTGCTGATTTAAGTCTTTTTTGATCGGATAAATAAATCTGTTGGCAAATCTTTTTCGCTCTTTTTTCGATTCTTCTAATTTTTCCAATATTGTTTTATAAATATCAGGTTCAGTATATTTTAAGGAGAGGTCGTCCAGTTCTGATTTAATTGAATACAAACCAAAACGGTGGGCTAAAGGGGCATATAAAAAATTGGTTTCAGATGCTATTTTTAATTGTTTGTCCGGGGGCATGGCATCCAGGGTTCGCATATTGTGCAACCTGTCTGCCAGTTTAATTAGAATTACCCTGACATCATCCGACAAGGTGAGTAACATTTTTTTGAAGTTCTCAGCTTGAATAGAAGAAGAACTATGATCAAAAATGTCTTTAATCTTGGTCAATCCATCAATTATCCTGGCAACTGTTATCCCAAAAAGGTTTTCAATATCTTTCAGGGAATAATCAGTATCTTCAACCACATCATGTAACAAGGCACATGCAATGGATGTTTTGCCCAATCCAATATCAGCGGCTACTATATGCGCTACTTCAAGTGGATGATAAATGTAAGGTTCTCCTGTCCTGCGGCGCATATCCTTATGTGCATCAACAGCAACATTAAAAGCTTTGCGTACAAACTTTTTATCCTCAGTATTTGCCGGGCGCCATGCCCTCAGCAAGCTTCGATACTTATTTATTATCGCTTTCTTTTCCTGTTCCGGATCGGGAATAAACATCTGATTGTTCTCCAATGAAATTCCTACAAAATTATTCAAAAAACATGGACTTTACAAAACTCTCTACTTTAATCGTAATTTGGCTTAAAAACAAATATTATAGGATAATAAACGTTAGAATAGAACAAAAAAATATTTGTAATTTTGATCTGATATTTCAGCTAACTATTTTGAAGTGGATATATGAAGTTAAAAATTTACCTTATCATATCATTTTTCCTCCTATTAACATCTGGATATGCAACCCATGAGAGGGCTGGAGAAATTATATACAGGCACATTACTGATCTGACCTATGAGGTAACAATTATTACTTATACTTATAGCCCCAGCCCAGCTGACCGACCTGAATTGACAATAAACTGGGGCGATGAAACTTTTTCTGAACTAGCGAGGTATCAAGTGATTCCAATAACCTTAGATATCCAGCGAAATGTCTATAAAGGTGAACATACCTATGTAGGTGGTGGTATTTTTGTCATGTCTGTGGAGGATCCCAATCGAAATTATGGGATTGCCAATATTCCCAACTCGGTTAACATTCCTTTTTTTATTCAAACCGAACTTGTTATCAACCCCTTTCTGGGCAATAACAATTCTGTTGTCCTTTTGAATCCTCCGCTTGACTACGGATGCGTCGACAGGGTTTATACCCACAACCCGGCTGCTTTCGATCCTGATGGGGATAGCATTTCGTACAAACTTACAATTTGCCGGGGTGCAGGAGGCTTGCCTATACCAGGCTATGTTTATCCAAATGAAGTTGATCCGAACAATACGGGCGATTTTTCCATTAATGCAATAACCGGGGATTTGGTGTGGGATAGCCCAACATTACAGGGAGAGTATAATGTTGCTTTTTTAATAGAAGAATGGAGATTTGGTCAACGTATAGGTTATGTAACAAGAGACTTGCAAATTCAGGTTGTGGCTTGTAATAATAATCCACCTGAAATTATAACCATCGGAGATACCTGTATCAATGCTGGTGATTCACTTTTTTTCCTGGTTACAGCTGTTGATCCTGATGAGGATAGTTTAACGCTTTCTGCAAAAGGTGGTCCGTTTTTCCAGGCGTCTTCACCAGCTATTATGGATACAAATCCAGCCAGTGGAACAGAAGTAGTTACTGCTGAATTTAGATGGAAAACAAATTGCTCCCATGTTCTGAAAAATCCCCATTCTGTTTATTTTAAAGCTATTGACCATAACAATCAAGTAAATCTTAGCAGCTATAAAACTTTAAATATTCTGGTGGTAGGCCCTGCACCTGAAAACCTGAATGCTGTTCCTTTGGGAATTACTGTAAACCTTTCCTGGGATCAAAGCGAATGTGAAAATGTAGGAGGTTATTATATTTATCGCCGGAATGCTTACTATGGTTATTTTCCAAATCATTGTGAAACAGGAGTTCCGGAGTATACAGGATATACAAAAATAGCGGAGGTTCAAGGTGCTGGTAATACAACTTTCAAGGATGATAATGAGGGAAATGGACTTATACATGGTATTGAATATTGTTATATGGTAACTGCCTTTTTCCCCGATGGTGCCGAAGGTTATGCGACAGAGGAGGCTTGTGCTACATTAAAAAAAGACTTGCCAATAATCACAAATGTTAGTGTAAATACTACCAACACACAAAGTGGTTCAACATATGTTGCCTGGTCTACCCCTTCTGAATTAGATACTATCCTGATACCAGGACCTTATGAATACAGGGTTTTTAGAAAGGAAATGTCATCTGGTTCGGAATTTGTTAAAGTAGCGACATACAACCAGCTTACAGATACAGTATTCACAGATAACCAATTAAATACAAAAGACTTTCAGTACAGGTACCGTATTGATTTTTATAATATGGAAGCTGGAAATGAATTTCTGATTGGTACTACAGTAGTTGCCCCCTCAATTTATTTATCGGTTGAAGGAACAGATCGGGCATTGAATTTAAGTTGGAACGACAATGTACCATGGATTAATGATTCATGGGAGATTTACCGCCAGGATCCCAATACATCTGATTTTGTTATGGTAGGAGTTTCATTTGAGCCCACTTATTTGGATACAGGACTTAATAATGGTCAAACCTATTGTTACTATGTAAAATCAATTGGTGGTTATTCTTCGGAAGGGCTCGTGAATCCGATTATTAATTACGCTCAGGAAAATTGTGGTATACCCATAGATGATATTCCTCCTTGTCCACCACAATTGTCTGTTGAAACAAATTGTGAAGAGCTGGTCAATTATCTTAGCTGGATGTATCCTGATACCTGTAATTATGAAGATTCAATTTATTACAATATATATTATTCATTGGATAGTAGTGCAGATTATGCTTTAATTTATACTACTGATACAGGTGTTTTTGAATACGGGTTTTTAACTAATCCACCCTCAATTGTTGGATGTTATAGTATTATAGCTATAGATTCAGTAGGCAATGAGAGCCTGTTTAGTAATGCTGTATGTGTAGATATCGATGCATGCGGTGCTGTTTGGTTCCCTATTGTGATTACTCCAAATGGAGACGGAAAAAATGAGTATTTCTTTGCTGACTCTATCAGTTCTGTACAGAAATTCAGGATAACCATTTTTAATAGGTGGGGAAATATAGTATATACTTCGGAAGATCCGTTTTTTAAGTGGGATGGTAAAGACCAGGACAATAATCAGGATTGTGCTGATGGGGTCTATTTTTATGAGGGTGTTATTTCGTTGTATACTTTGCGCGGACCAATTGAAAAGAGTGTAAAAGGATCCATTACAATTTTAAGATAAAAAAAGGAG
>Ga0164315_10002004_pt1 | contig 15509 bp, 14 predicted proteins | sample GuaBasSedimGuay6_FD_113737 | JGI IMG/M metagenome (GOLD analysis project Ga0164315, IMG submission 113737) | Subseafloor sediment microbial communities from Guaymas Basin, Gulf of California, Mexico - Guay6, Core 4569-2, 0-3 cm | ecosystem: Environmental > Aquatic > Marine > Hydrothermal vents...
AAAACTATACTTTATATAATCTAAATTTCTTTTATTTCCCATACAAACCAAAAGTATAAAAAGAAATAATACTAATTACCTGAAATCATCTAGGCTAGTTTTTATCACTATTTAAGAGTTGAAAGTCTGATTGAATGATTTGGTATTGATAAAACTATAAATTACTGTCATTATAAAAAGTTCAGATTCCGGTGATTAATTTTATTTTTGCACTATGAAACCGGCATGGGAATATGAAAATTGAAAAGAGTTTATTTCTGTGATATTAAATTATAATAAAAATACTAATAATGAAAATAGAAAAGAATAAAGTAGTTAGTTTGATTTACATTCTCAAAAATGGCAATGCTCAGGGTGAAGTTATTCAGGAGGTAAGCAAAGAGAAACCTTTTGTGCATTTATTTGGAGTTGGTGGCCTGTTACCGGCCTTTGAAGAAAATCTTAGCGGACTTGTTGTTGGAGATAAATTTGGTTTTCAACTTTCTTCAAAGGATGCGTATGGTGAAAACAGAGCAGAAGATGTTGTTGAACTTACCAAAGAAATATTCATGCAAGATGGAAAACTGGATACTGAATTGGTACAGATTGGTAAATATATCCCAATGAAAAATGATGATGGTCATGTAATTGAAGGTAAGGTCATAAGTATAACTGATGAAGGCGTTATAATGGATTTTAATCATCCATTGGCAGGAAAAGATTTACATTTCTCTGGTGAAATTATAGAGGTTAGAGATGCAAGTAAAGAAGAGGTCTCTCATGGCCATGTTCATGGCGAGGGTGGTCATCATCATTAATAGGAAGTAATCTCCAATTTTTTGCTTTCTCTTCTAACGATATAACAGAAATACAGTGGGTTTCTTATTGATACTCACTTTTTCTTTTTTCCAATCCTGTATACTTTTAGTCTTAATGAATTCATCTTCAAGACTAATATTACATGCAATACACAATAGAGTATTATTTTTACAACTTTTTAATAAACTCTCAAATAATTGCATGTTTCGGTATGGTGTTTCTATAAATATTTGAGTTTGATTGTTTTTATAAACTGCTGATTCAATTTGTTGAATAGATCTTGACCTCTGAGTTTTATCCACAGGCAAGTATCCAAGAAATGAAAAATTTTGACCATTGAATCCAGACGTCATTAGCGCCATAATTATGGAATTGGGGCCAACAAGTGGGATAATATCAATATTTTCTTCATGCGCTATTTTAACAATTGCAGCTCCTGGGTCAGCAATACAAGGAGTTCCTGCCTCAGAAATCAATCCAATTGATTCTCCATTATTGATGGCTGAGAGATAACTGAAAATCTGACCTTGATCTGTGTGCTTATTGAGTTCATAAAAAGTCATATCATCAATTGGTATTGGGTGCTTTATCTTTTTTAGAAATCTCCTTGCAGTTCTAATTTGCTCCACTATAAATACCTTAATCCCATATGTTATTTTTAAGTTGTAGTCTGGAATTACTTTATTCACCGACTCCAGACTTCCTAAAGTTGTTGGTATTAGTATTAAACTAGGTTTCATATTGATAATAAATTATTTCCAAAATGGCAATTCACTTAGATCCACATTTCCACCGGATAAAATTATTCCTACTTTTTTATTTATAACATCAATTTTATTTTCCAATATTGCTGCCAGCGGTACTGCTGATGAGGGCTCAACTATTATCTTCATTCTCTCAAAAATAAGCCTCATAGCCTTGATAATACTATTTTCATTTACTGTAACTATATCATTTACATACTTTTGTATGATAGGGAAATTTTTACTGCCCAATGATGTAAGTAATCCATCTGCAATGGTATTCGGATTAAGACTTGGAATAATTTCCCCTTTTTTAAATGACCTATATGCATCGTCAGCACCCTGAGGCTCACATGCAATGACATGAGTTTTTTTACTAAAGTAGTGAGTGCCAAGGGCTGTGCCACTTAGCAGACCACCACCACCAACCGGACATAATAATAAATCTAATTGCTCATTTATATCCTCAAACATTTCAACACTTGCGCTTGCTTGTGCAGCGATAATACTGAAATTGTTATAAGGATGAACTTCAAAGGCACCCGTTTCTTTTTGTACTTTTAACAATGTACTTTCCCTTGCGGCTAGATTTGGGTCGCAAAAATGAATTTGTCCACCATATTCTCTTACTGCGTTTATCTTTACTTTTGGTGAGTTAGACGGCATTACAATGTAAGAAGGTATTTTACGTATTTGTGCTGCTCTTGCTAAAGCCTGAGCATGATTGCCCGATGAATGCGTGCAAACTCCGTTTTTCGCATCATTTTCATTTAAAGAAAAGACAAGATTAACTGCTCCTCTTGATTTAAAGGCACCTGCTTTTTGGAAATTCTCACATTTGAAAAACAAAGAACTCGAAAATAAAGCATTAAATGTTTGTGAAGTTAATACAGGAGTTCTGTTTATATAAGGCTTAATTCTATGGTGAGCAGAAATAATATCTGCTCTTGAAGGTATGTTTGTTAACACTTTATACTATGCCTTGGCTTTCTTTTCCAAAGCCATTTCTACTAATTTGTCGGTAACTTTGTCAAGAATTTCATATACGTCATCGTAATTCTCATTTCCACTTCGAAATGGATCCGGTAGGTTTTTGTTCCTGCCAGGTTCAATAATATTCATTATTAAATCGACCTTCTTCAAATCATTTTTGCTTCGACTTAACTCGATAACATCCTCATAATTTTGAGAATCCATAGCAAATATTTTATCATAAATATCAAAGTCAGCCTTAATGAACAACCTTGACCTACCTCCAATTTCAAGTCCGTTTTTTTTACTGATTTTTATAGCCTTCTTGTCTGGTGGTCTGTTTATATGGTAAGGTTCAAATCCGGCTGAATCAACCTTTGCATCAATATTATTCTCAGTATATTTTTTTTTCAGGAGAGCTTCTGCAATTGGTGATCTGCATATATTTCCTAAACATACAAATAAAATGTTCATAGTGATGAATTTTAATTCTATAAAGTTAATAAAAAAATGCGGAACTCCAAATCAGATAACTCAGGAGAGTATTAAATTTTCAATTTTTTATTTATTTCTTCAACATAAGACCTGAATTGTCGGTCAGTCTCAACTAAATTATTTACAGTTCTACATGCATGTAAAACAGTTGCGTGATCTTTGTTTCCACAGTGCAACCCAATGGTTGCCAATGAGTTTTTAGTATGTTTTTTTGAGAAGAACATAGCCAATTGACGAGCTTGAACAATCTCTCTTTTTCTTGTTTTCGAATTTATGGCTTCAAGGGGCATATCGAAATAATCGCATACTACCTTTTGTATATAATCGATGGAAATTTCGCGTGTGGTATTCTTGACAAACTTGTCAATCATACGTTTTGCAAGTTCAAGATCAATGATTTTTTTGTTTAAGGTTGATTGTGCTAAAATTGATACAAGAGCACCTTCCATCTCCCTAATGTTTGTTGTAATACTATACGCAAGGTATTCAACAACATCATATGGCATTTCAATACCATCTTTATAAAGTTTTTTCTGAAGAATTGCTATACGTGTTTCAAGATCAGGGACCTGGAGGTCTGCTGCCAATCCCCATTTGAATCGTGAAAGCAAACGTGGCTCCATACCTTTCAGTTCCACAGGAGGCTTGTCAGAAGTTAAAACTATTTGTTTGTTATTTTGGTGAAGGTGATTGAAAATGTGGAAAAAGACATCTTGAGTTTTTTCCTTTCCAGCAATAAACTGAACATCATCCATTATAAGAGTGTCTATCATCTGATAAAAATGAACGAAGTCGTTTTGATTATTATTTCTTACAGAATCAATATATTGATTCATAAATTGTTCTGTTTTGACATATAATACAATTTTGTCAGGGAAATTACTCTTTACCTGCAAACCAATGGCATGGGCCAGATGAGTTTTTCCAAGTCCTACATTACTATATATTAGTAAAGGGTTAAATGCAGTTTTACCAGGGTTCTCTGAAATTGCCCATCCTGCTGACCTTGCTAATCTGTTACAGTCGCCCTCAATAAAATTATCAAAAGAGTAAGACTCAACAAGTTGTGACTCAACCTTAATCTTTTTTAAACCAGGAATAATAAACGGGTTTGGGATATCTCTTGATTTACCTTTGTTTATATCTAATGGCATGTTCATTGGTTTGTTTTTTGTAGATCTTCTGTCGCTTGTTGGATATCTTACAGAATATGGTTTTGTGCTATTGTAATCACTATCTACAATTATGCTATACTCAAGCCTACCTGATTCACCAAGCACTTTATTTATAGTCTTTTTCAATAAGCCAATATAATGTTCTTCCAGCCATTCATAGAAAAATTGACTTGGAACCTGAATCGTCAGAATATCATTTTCCCATTTTATTGCACTTATTGGTTCAAACCAGGTTTTATATGCTTGTACAGGAATATTATCCTCAATAACTTTTAAACATTTTTCCCAAACATCAACATGCTTTTTCTTCATTCGTTGGTAAATCTTTAGTCGATAATTAAAATTTAGTTTGTGTAAACGGTCCTAACATTTTAAGGTTCAACCACATCCCTTTTCCTTAAATATGTTACCCTTTGACCAGAGCAAATATCACATAAAAATAGTGAAAAAAAAATTGTTTTTTTGGTTGACTTTTAAGTTTTTTATAGCTATATGGAAATAAGGTCCAAAACGGCTAAAGTATTGTTTTACAACGAAATTAATATTAAATCATGTAAAGATGACAGCCTCGTAACTACCCTGTCAGTATCATTTTTTTTAATTTTGACTCTTAATAAACATTCAATTTCGAATTTTTGTTCAGCAATGGAGATATTTTCTTCTTTTATTATTCGCATAACGTCATTAAGCCTTGGATATTTGAATCGTAGCTCAAAAGTGTTATAAATGAATCTTTTAACTATAATAGATTGTTCAAGTGCTTCTCTGGTGGAAGTTTTATAGGCCGATATCAACCCGCTTACACCTAATTTGGTTCCTCCAAAATATCTCACAACAATTACGGCTGTATTGAAAAGTTCTAACGATTGTATTTGGTTTAGCATTGGCTTCCCTGCTGAACCCGAAGGTTCTCCATCATCATTGCTCCTATACCTATCTTCTTCCAGACCCAGTCTCCATGCATAACAATGATGCCTGGCATCATAATATTCCTTTTTTATATCTTCTAAAAAAACTTTGAATTCTTCTTCACTGCCCACATATTTACTAATGGCAATAAATTTACTGCCTTTGTCTTTATAGATTCCAACAGCCCCTTTCTTTATTGTTTTATAGATGTCAGTTCTCATTTGCTATGCTGATTAATAAAATTGCCAAAACGGCCATAATAATACCTGCCCAATTTATAGGTTTAAGTTTTTCTTTAAAAAATATTGAACCACTAAAAGCGGCTATGGAAACCACGCTTACATTTATAATTGGGAATAGAACGCTAGACTCAAATTCTTGCATACTCTTAACAAATACCCAGGCGTTTAAGAAATTAATACTTCCAAGTATAAATCCTCCTAAAACAGATGGGTATAATATCTTTCTGTTGTTTCTGTCTTTTGAAACAGACAAATAAAATACACCTATCAGAAAGGCAGAAAAAAATACAACTGTTAGAAACATTAAAGGTTCACCACTTAAATAGTAGTGTTCAACATATTTAACAAGAGAGTCGTTCAGTCCTGATGTTAGAAATAATAGAAAAGGCAGCAGAATATACTTAATGTCAACTTTTCCTCCTTTTTCAGTTTTAAAAACGAAGTAAAATGAAGCAATTGCAATTATAATTCCAATTATTTTAAATGATGAAATGCTATCACCAAAAAGAAAAAAGCCTGTCATAACCGGAATGATAACCGACATTTTTGAGGATACTGCTGTAATCGAAACACCTGCTTTTTCAGTCGACATGGAAAAAAGAACAAAACCCGCAATGAACACGAAACCAATAAATATTGCAGGCCAGAACCATTGATTATGAGTTAATGCATGAATATCAAATTTGTTCTCACTGAATAATAATCCAAAAATAAACCCAAAGAAGTAATTGAACGTAATGACTTGCAGTGTGTTAATATTAAGATTATGAAAAATCTTAAATGAGATAATTATTAATACTGACGTAATTATTGTGAGTAACAAAAACAACATAATTCCTATGAAAAATAATTTGGTAAAAGTAAAAACTTCCTTAAATATTGAGTTGTATATAGATCAATATAATTATTTTTGCATATGTGATAATAATTAAATAATAGTAAGTAATAATATGAAAATCAAACTGTTAATTATAGGTTTATTTTTGATGACAAATAGTTTTTTGTTTTCACAATATTTAAATCAAGAAAATAAATATTATAAACGTTATCAGGGCAAAATTGGAGATAATATTAATGTAACTGCGAACATAGTAAGACTTTACGATAACATAAGTGGTAATTATGTGTATTATTTTGTCGATGAAGATAATCAAATGTATTATGGTAAAACCATTGAGTTGAGTGGTGAAATTGATAAGTACGATTCATTGAAACTTAGGGAGTTTGGTAGTGAAAATTATACTTTCATCGGCCTAATCGAAGCCAAACACTATAGTGGAAAATGGAATGCCGCTGATGAAAAACTTATTGATTTCCAAATGGATGAATATTATCCCAATGGAAGTTTACCATTTGACATATATTATCTTAAGTCGGAAGGCAAACTTGATGATACTAAAGATGATTCACCAATTGCTGAAATTGAACTTACTCTCATATATCCCAATGATAAATATTTTCAACCTCACATAGCAGATTCTGTAAAGAAGATAATTGCAAAGAATTATTTTGGCATAGGTTTCGATTTGAATAAACCGCAATTAATGCTGGAAGCATTTGAGAAGGAATATATGCATAATTATATTACACAGGCGAAATTGTGGCATGATACGGGAGGAGCTTCTTTTAACTGGGAGAAAATGATTAATATGACTGTTGTGTATAATTCTAATTATCTGCTCAGTACAGAATATTTGAGATATGCCTATAGTGGTGGGGCTCATGGAATGACAAATTTATCATACGATATAATAAACCTTGACAACGGAACGAAATTATATTATAATGATATTTTTATTGACAATATTGATAGTACCTTAACTGATATATTAACAAAACAACTTCGATCTGATTATGAGATACCTGAGGAAGTTAGTTTAATAGAAGCCGGCTTTTTTGTTGAAGATGTAGGTCCCAATAAAAACATATTTGTTGAGGCTGGTGGAATTGGATTTGTTTATAATAGTTATGAAATTGCACCATACTCAAGTGGTTCCACAAGAATATTGTTGGACTTTGAGGTAATTAAACATCTGGTAAAACCAGGTACACCTGTTTATAGGATGAGTCGTAGGTAACCTAATCCAATGATTTGTTTAAGAAATCATTTAAGGGTTTCATTTTTTTGAAAAGTTTATTGGCATAATTCAGAAAGTCATCTTTTAATACCTGACTGTCAGTTATATTGTGAATTACGATAAAATCCTTGTTTTTAAGTAGTTCGATATCAGGGAAATCTGCAGGAAATCCTTTTGGTGGTCTTTTCAGTTTTTCGCCTTTTAAGGTTTCAAAATTGTTTCTAAACTCTTTGCCATTAATTATTGATTTATACTCATCAACATTATAAAGTATTTCTTGTCTGATTTTAGCAAGATTTTCTGATGAAGGACTATGCATTCCTCCTGCTAAAAATGATGCCCCTGGTTCAATGTGTAAATAATATCCGGCAAATACCGATTTTCTGCCTCCCTGTGCAATATAAGATCCAAAGGAAGTTTTATAGGGTGTTTTATCCTTAGAGAACCTAACATCCCTGTAAATCCTGAAAATAGTATTTTTCGTTTCAAGGCCTGATATTTTCTTTTCAAAAAAAGAAATTTCTTTAATCAGACTAATGACGAAATGTTCAAATACTTTTCTGGCTTCTTCGTAATCGGTTTTGTTCTCTTTAAACCATTCACGCTTATTATTTTTTTTCAGAAGACCTAAGTATTTGATGGGTGCTGAATTCATATTTTATAATTTAAATAATTGTTGTATATTTAGGGTCTAAATTAACCCTTTTAATCCTAAAGTACCTATGAGACCCAAATCTTATAACTTATTTAACATATTTGTTTGTGCCTGCCTGTTTGGATTTATATTTATTAATCATGAAGCCAGTGCCGCAGGTGATATATTCCCAATTGGAGCCCGATCAGCAGGAATGGGGCGAGTCTCAGTTGCCATGAGAGGTTTTTGGGGAATTCAAAACAATCAGGCTGGTATGGCATTGATTGATAAGTACTCTGTTGGAATTCATTACGAAAGTCGATTTGGTATAAATGAATTAAGCACGAAAAGTGCTGCAATTATTGCACCATTAAATTTTGGAGTAATTGGCCTGAGTTTTAATCATTATGGATATTCTAATTATAATGAGATGAAGTTAGGTTTGGCTTATGCCCGATCGTTTGGAAGGCGTTTTCGCGTTGGAATTCAATTGGATTTTTTATCGACAACTATTGGAGACAATTATGGAAAAAAGAATAATGTGACTTTTGAAATTGGGATACAATCTGATATAACAGAAAATATTACAATTGGAGCTTACACTTTTAATCCTGTTATGGTTAAGTTGGCCGACTATAATCAGGAAAAATTAGCCTCTGTTTTTCGTCTTGGACTGGCATATAAATTTGATAAAGGGTTTATAGTTAGTGTTGAAGCCGAGAAAAGTACCAATATTCACCCCATACTTCTTAGGTTGGGGATTGAATATCAACTTAAAACCAAATTCTTTTTTCGTGCAGGAATTGCAAGTCGATACGAGATATTCAGTTTTGGTTTTGGAATGAAATTTAAATATTTCAAATTCGATCTGGCAGCAACTATGCACGAGTCCTTAGGGTTCTCACCTCAGTCATCACTTATTTTTACTTTTTAGACTTATTGATATGAGAACAATTTATAGTCTGCTTTCAGTAGTAATTATTTCCTTATTTACGAACTTCGTGCTTGCACAGAAACCTGATAGTTTAAACTTGATCAACACAGAATTTATTACGGATCAAATAGAAAACATAGCCAGTGCCACCGACTTAAGTTTAGACTATTCGGATCTAATTGATGACTATTTGTTTTATGCTAAAAACCCCATTGCAATAAACTCCAAGGATAGATATAAATTACTGGAACTTAGACTTATTAATGAATCTCAGTTGAGTGAGATGGAGTCATATATAAATGACTTTGGTAATATTCAGAGCAAATATGAGATGGCTTCTGTTTCTGGTTTCAACAGGGAAAGCGTTGAGCGTATTTTACCTTTCATTTCATTTACGGAGCATAAGTCTGATGTAGGGAAAGTCAGGTTTAAAGATATTATAAAGTATAATCGGCATAAAGTTATTTTCAGGTTTTCACAAATTGCAGAGAAGTCATTGGCATATTCTGTACCATTGGATTCTGCAATGTACTACCCTGGCTCCGTTTATTTGGGAAGTCCACAGAAGTATTACTTAAGATATTCTGCTGATTTCAGTAGTAAAATTAAGTTTGGGTTTACCTTGGAGAAAGATGCTGGAGAACTGATTTCTAAAAAAGGTATTAATGATTCAGTACTGATTTATGTGGGAGATAAGATTGGAATTCTAAATGACTTTGCCTCCTTTCATTTGATGGTATCTGATATGGGAATTGTAAAGAATGCCGTTGTTGGAGATTATCATTTAGAGTTTGGTCAGGGTTTAACTCTGTGGTCCGGATTATCATTTGGCAAATCATCTGAGACAACACAAATTAAAAAGTTTGGACGTGGTATCAGGGCTAACACCTCAGTAAATGAAAATAGGTTTTTGAGAGGTGGAGCAATAACTTGCGGTTTTGGAGGATTTGAGATAAGTGGTTTTTATTCGAAAAATAGTATCGATGGGAATTTAATAATTACTGATTCGCTGGAGAATGAAGGCTTAACAGGTATTATCGAAACTGGTAACCACCGAACAGTTAATGAACTATTAGATAAAGATGCATTGAGTATTGAAAGTTTCGGGGCGATTGTAAACTATCGTCATAAACAGTTCTCTTTAGGATTAATTGTTTTACAAACGAATTTAGATATGGCATTTGTAAAGGCTAATGAACTTTACAAAAAGTATTATTTCACAGGGAATAGCCTTATAAATTATGGACTCGATTTCACATTTAACTTTAAGAAAGTAAAGTTCTTTGGAGAAATATCTTCATCCAACAATACTGCATTGGCAGGACTTTTTGGTACAAATATATTTTTAGGAGATAGATTTATAATGACTATAATGTACAGAAATTTCAGTAAGAAATATTTCAATTTCTACAATAATCCATTTCGTGAAGGTGGTGTAGGAAGAAATGAGCAGGGATACTATTTTGGGATAAAAGTGCTGGTAGCCAGTAATGTATCATTAAATGCATATGCCGATTATTATCGTTTTCCATGGATTAGGTATGGTATTTCATCTCCTTCTCTGGGATCTGAATATTTGTTACAGTTGAATTATGCCCCTTATCAAAATATGAATATGTATTTCCGTATAAAGTTTGATAATAAACAAGAAAATTACAGAGGCGATTATGACTTTATTTCACAAACAGTTTATATGCAGAAAAAGTCATTCAGATTTAATATATCATATTCTGTTTTTGATTTTCTATTGCTTAAAAATAGAGTTGAGATGCTACTCTATCAAAAAACTGATGATACTGAATACGGATTTTTGATATATCAGGATGTGTTATATCGGCCTGATAATTTTCCTTTATCACTTAGTTTTCGTTATGCTATCTTTTCAACTGATGGTTGGGACAGCAGGATTTATGCCTATGAGAATGATGTATTATATGCATTTAGTGTTCCTGCATATTACGATAGAGGGCAACGTATTTATCTAATGCTTAAACTTGATGCCTTTAAAAATTTAGATCTTTGGTTAAGAGTTGGCAGAACTATTTTTCGTGATAAAACCACTATCGGCTCAGGTGCTGATGAGATAAATTCAAATCATAAAACTGAAATAAAAATTCAGGCGAAAATTAGGTTGTAAATTCTAAAGGTTGAAATTTTATCTTTATATCCCAGAAGCCAGTACATCAACTATATGAGCAACTTTAATTGGTAGATTGTGCTTTTTGATGTAGGCGTATTGATGCATCAGGCATGATGAGTCAGTCGAAATAATGTATTCTGCTCCGGTTTCCAGAGCGTTGTTTACTTTTTGTTCAGCCATTGCTGTAGAAATTGGCTCAAACTTAACCGAAAAAGTACCACCAAAACCACAACAAACATCAGTATCTTTCATTTCAATTAACTCCAGACCTTTTACATTTTTTAATAGTTGGCGGGGCTCGTTATTAAGTTTGTATTCCCTAAGGGCTGCACATGAGTCGTGGTAAGTTACTTTATGCTCGAATACTGAGCCAAAATCAGTTACCTTAATTACATTGACTAGGAAATCGGTTATTTCGTAAATACTTTTCTGCAGTTTATTATATTCAATATGATATGCTGTATTGTGAAATAACTTACCATAATTATTCTTTACATATCCAATGCAACTAGCGGTAGGCCCAACGATTGGGCGGTTATTATTAAAGTCGTTAATGAACTTTTGTCCAAGTTTTTTTGCCTCATCCCAAAAGCCCCCATTAAAAGCCATTTGTCCACAGCAAGTTTGATTTGTATTATAATGAACTTTTAATCCAGCCTTTTTAAGAAGTTTGACCATATTAAAAGCAGTCTCAGGATAAATCTGATCAATAAAACAAGGAATAAATATATCTACTTCAGTAATCTTCATTTTTTAATAAAAGGCTTTAGCGACAAAAATAGTTAAACGATTAAAACTTCAAATAAAAATAACTAAGATGTTGTGAACACTTTTAGTTTGCTCATGTCATCCCAAAAGTCCGGATAGGATTTTATGGTAACAAATGGATTATTTATTGTTACAATATCAATTAATAAGGCAAGTGGTGCCAGACTCATTGCTATTCGATGGTCATCATGGGTATTGAATTCAACTTTATTAACAAGTTTTCCAGGCTTTAACAGAAAACCTTGTCCTTGTCGTATAATTGAACAACCAATTTTAGTTAGTTCTTCATCCATGCTAATAATTCTATCCGACTCCTTATATTTCAGATGGCTGACACCACTAATCTTTAGTTCAATTCCTTTTGCTGCACATACAGCCATAACAGCAGGAACCAAATCCGGACAATCCTGAAAGTTAAAGTCAAAATTTGATTTGAATTCTTTTTTACTCTTTATTAAAACTCCATCTTCCTGATATATAGTTTCCACGCCCAGTTTATCGAATATTTCAGCCACAATAGAGTCACCCTGCAAACTGTTTTTAGAAAAGTCCGGCATGAAAATTTGAGAATTATTTGTCAGAGCAGCAACTTCATACAAATAGGAGGCAGAACTCCAATCGGGTTCAATATTATATTCTATAAGTTTGTAATCACCCATTGGGACACTTATTTTTCTTGAACTTATATTGACATCAATACCAAATGTCTTCATAAGTTTTGCGGTCATTTGTATGTATGGTACCGAAACAGGTTTTTTTTCTAAAATTATATCCAGTCCATCTTCCAGGTAGGGTCCTACCATCATTAGTGCACTAATAAACTGACTGCTTTTCTTTGGATTAACTTCTACTCTTCCTCCGAACATTTTCCCTCCTTCAATTAATAGGGGAGGGAAGTCAGTTTCCTCAGTAAATGTAATTTTGGCTCCCATGTTAATCATTGCATTAACCAAATCGCCTATGGGTCTTTTTTTCATTCTTTCGGTACCTGTCAGTAGCCACTTACCGTCTTGAATAGCGAGGTATGCTGATAAAAATCGCATTACAGTCCCTGCATTCTGAGTGTCAATTATCATTGGAATATTTGATGACTGACAGGTGTCGATAAATTTTAGATAGAATTTTATCCTATTTGTATCATCAGATGTTGACAAATTGCCAAATCTGATTTTACTTCCAGACAAGTTTTTTATTATAAGTGCTCTATTACTAATGCTCTTAGAACCAGAAATATTTACTGTTCCGGAAACTAATTCCCCTTTTGATTTTAAAACTAATTTATTCAAGATCACAGTTTTTATCTTCTATATAAAAGTTAATACTTTCCCTTATCAAATCATCATCAACTTCTATATCATGTACTGATTTTCCAAGTTTCCTTAATAGGCTGAAATTGTATTTTCCTTCCTTAATTTTTTTGTCTTGTTTCATGAATATAATAAGATCGTCAATATCATCTGTCTTTAAATCTAACCTTTTAAAATTCATATCAATTACCTTTAATATTTCATTGATTTGTGTACACTCAAATTTATAAATTTTGGAAGATATATATGTTTCACAAATCATACCCGCAGCAACAGCCTCACCATGGGTAACTAATTGGTTTTTAGAAAAATAAAGACTTTCTATAGCATGGCCAATGGTATGCCCGAAGTTTAGTATTTTTCTCAATCCTTTTTCGAGTGTATCATGTCTGACAATATCAACTTTATTTCTTGCCGACTGTACAATTAAGGTGTCCCACTCACTAATTTGAAGGCATTCTTGATTTACTAAATTCTGCCATAAATCCCTATCCATTATAAGCCCGCACTTTAGCATCTCAGCATATCCTGAGAGGAGTTGTTTCTGATCAAGAGTTTTAAGAAATACTGGATCTATAATAACGCATAATGGATTAGTAAATAGTCCAATCTGATTTTTAATATCTGAAAAATCAAGTCCTGTTTTACCACCAATGGCAGCATCAACCATTGCAAGCAAGGATGTAGGGTAGTTGACAAAACTAATACCCCTTTTAAAAGTTGCTGCAGCAAATCCTCCCAAATCGCTAACAACTCCACCACCAAGGTTAATTAGTAAGGAATCTCTGCCAGCACCTAATTCTGAGAGTTTATTCCAAACATGAATAGCTTCATCTATATTTTTATTGTTGCCATCTGCCTTAATAGTTATTACACCATCAATTTCAAGATTATTGGTAAGCCGCGTAAATACTGGGAGACAATGTTCAAGTGTATTTTCATCAACTAAAATAAAACGCTTCCCAAACCCCTTAAGTTTTTTTATTGATAATACAACAGCATCTTTGCCCAAAATATAAGAAACGGGCTTAAGATCCCAAACAAGTTGCGGTTTTTTCATTTAGCAAATATATATTAAAATAAATTGAATGAATGGAAAAAGTAGAGACAGTTTTTCGGCTTAAAAAGAGAGTATAATCAAAAAAAGCACTTTGTCTAAAACGCAGAAAGTAATAGCTCGAGATTTTGATAAGGAAGGTGGAATTTATTTCCAATCGTTTTATTGGTTAGTATTCCATTATATACATAAACGCCCTTGCAGAAAAAAACGTCTTGTTTGAGCATATTTTCAACACCACCCATTTCTGACAACTTAAGGAGTACCGGTATTAAGTAGTTACTCAATGCATACGATGCAGTGTGAGGAACTCTGGAAGCAATATTTGGCACACAATAGTGTGTCACATCATGTACTTGATACACAGGATCCTGATGACTTGTTAGTCGTGAGGTTTCGAAACACCCGCCCTGATCTATACTAACATCAACAATTACTGCTCCTGCCTTTATTTGCATTACCATTTCTTCACTAATCATACAAGGAGAAGTTTCGCCATGTGTATGTTTGGCAGCGATTACAACGTCAGCACTTTGTAATGCTTTTAATAAGACTTTTGGTTGTAAAATAGAGGTGAACACTCTGGATCCCAATGTTTTTTGAATATCTCGAAGTTTGTAAATAGCATCATCAAATATCTTAACCAATGCACCCATTCCAATCGCCATTCTTGCAGCATTCTCCGCTACAGTCCCCGCTCCAATAATAACAACTTCGGTTGGATTTAAACCTGGAAAACCTCCAAGCATTTTTCCTTTTCCATATTTTGGATGACTCAAGTGCTCAGCAGCAACTAATACAGCAGTATTACCAACTATTTCGCTCATGGATTTGATAACAGGAAAACTGCCTGATTTGTCCTTAATATACTCATAGCCAATTGCTTTGGCTTTTTTACGGATTAAGTTATCAAAATAGTTTTTGTCGCGATCGGGTAAAAATACAGAGGAAAATATTGTTTTCCCTTTTTCCATCATTTGAATCTCCTCATTTGATGGAGGTGAAACTTTTATAATTATTTCCGATTTAAAAACTTCTTCTTGTATGTCTGTTATAATGGCTCCTGCTTCAGCATATTGTGAGTCGGTAAAATGTGCCCTGTCACCAGCACCTCTTTCAATAATTATTTCATGGCCACTTTCTACCAAAAGATTTACAGATTCTGGAACCAATGGTACTCTGCTTTCATTGTTTGAAATTTCCTTTGGGATACCAATCTTTAATTGTCTTTTTTTATTATCCGTTGCTAATTTCTCT
>Ga0164315_10002005_pt1 | contig 15501 bp, 10 predicted proteins | sample GuaBasSedimGuay6_FD_113737 | JGI IMG/M metagenome (GOLD analysis project Ga0164315, IMG submission 113737) | Subseafloor sediment microbial communities from Guaymas Basin, Gulf of California, Mexico - Guay6, Core 4569-2, 0-3 cm | ecosystem: Environmental > Aquatic > Marine > Hydrothermal vents...
AAACAGTACTGGGTATTCCGGCAGTGGCAATCCCACTTCGGCTGCATGCGCCCGGTAGTTGAGGCCGATGCAGTAAATCGCTGGCGGATCCACTGGAGAGAGGCGGGGGGAGTCGGGTACTTCGACGGGGGCTCCGGCGCTGTAGTCGCCAAAAAGTGAGCCCTGTAGTTCCCGCCAGCCTTCACCGAGGTTGATTGCGGTCTGGACTGCTCCGTTGTGTAGAAATCTAGCAACTCTGGCCATGTTTTCCCCTCCCTGAGAATGTTTGATCGGCGCCGCTAAGCCCGATAATAAGCGTCAAGCGGTGTTGATATTTGCTTTGTTAGCTTAGCGGTCATGGGTGATTTTAGCCATTTGGGTTGATTTAGCTAGTTTCTGTTTCTAACGGGAAGTGACAGTTGGCGCGGTGCTGTATGGATATCTCCACCGCCTGGGGGTAGTCAAGACTACAAATCGGCTGCGCCTGGAAGCAGCGTGGATGAAAGTGGCAACCGCTTGGCCGATGGATGGGCGAGGGTGGCTCGCCGGCCAGGTGAGGGGTTGGTTCGCCTTTTTCCTGCGCGACTTCAATCGCCGGTGCCGCCAATAGAAGCGCCTGTGTATAAGGGTGGGCTGGACGGGTCATCAGTTCCACCGCTGGGCCTTCTTCAACAATTCTACCTAGATACATGACCGCCACCCGGTCGGCAAAATACTCCACCACCGACAGGTCATGAGTTACAAAAATATAAGTGAGTCCATGCGCGTGTTGCAGCTGGCGAAGCAGATCAAGAATCTGTGCCTGCACCGACAAGTCGAGGGCACTGGTGGGTTCATCGAGCAGCAGTAATTGGGGTTCTACTGCCAGGGCTCGGGCAATGCCGATGCGCTGACGCTGGCCGCCCGAAAATTCGTGGGGGTAGCGTTCCCTGGCGGAGATATCCAGCCCCACATCTTCTAGCAGTTGGTTGACACGCTCCTCTCGTTGGGAGCGATTGCCGCCAATTTTCTGCGCAATCATCCCTTCCTGAATAATATCGGTTACGCGCATGCGCGGGTTTAGCGAGCTGTAAGGGTCCTGGAACACGACCTGCAGGTTGCGCCGTAAGGGGCGTAGCTGGCGCTGGCTGCGCCCGGTCAGTTCGATGTCGTCAAACACTACTGACCCGCTGTCGGGCCGCAATAGTTGCAGCACGCTTTTAATGACCGTACTTTTGCCGCAGCCGGATTCGCCGACAATCGCCAGGGTTTCACCAGGGTTGAGGGAAAAGCTCACGCCGTCGACGGCATAAAGCGTTTCTCTCTCACGAAACAGGCCGGCGCTACGCTGTTTGAACAGCACCTGCAGGCCACTTACTTCCAGCAGTGGTTTGTCGGTGGGAGTAGTGGTTTCAGACGATTCAGGTTGAGCGACGGGTATTGCGTAGAGTGACTCGAACAGGGGTTTTCCGCGCTTGCTCAGGCTGGGCAGGGCGGCGAACAGCTGTTGGGAATAGGGGTGTTGTGGGGCTTGAAAAAAATCCTGAGCACTAGCCGATTCGACGATTTGTCCTCGACGCATTACTGTCACCTGGTCAGCCATTTGTGCGGCAATACCAAAATCATGGGTAACCAGCAACATGGCCATGTTGCGCTCTTTCTGCAGTTGTTTCAGCAGATCAAGAATTTGTGCCTGGGTGGTGACATCCAGCGCCGTGGTTGGCTCATCGGCAATCAACAGCTCGGGCTCGCCGGCTAGCGCGATGGCGATCATTACCCGCTGTTTCATGCCGCCGGAGAGTTGGTGCGGAAATTCATCGAAACGTCGTTGCGGTTCGGGAATGCCCATTTGTGAAAGTAATTGGACACCTTGTTCACGAACTGATTTGCGCGAGGCTCGGCGGTTTTCCCGCGGTAGCGCCTCGGTGATCTGTTTGCCCACGGTCATTACCGGGTCGAGGCTGGTCATCGGCTCCTGAAAGACCATGCCAATGCGTGACCCGCGGACCGAACGCATAGCGGCATTGGAATAACTGGTGAGGTCAGCGCCATCGAAAATGATGTCTCCGGCGGAAATAAAGCCGGCGGTGGGTAATAGTCCCATCATCGCCAGAGCAGTCACTGATTTGCCGCTGCCAGACTCGCCCAGTAACGCCAGTGTTTTACCTGGCTGAATAGTCATATTTATCTGGTCCACAGCGAGCAGGATCTCGCCGGGCATGACGAATTCGACGGTCAACCCGCGAATATCGAGCAAAGGTGGTACCACTGAATTCATTGTTTGCCTCTAAGGCGGGGGTCGAATGCGTCGCGGACTGCGTCTGCGAACAGGTTGGCGCAGAGCACCAGAGTGAACATGAAAATGAATGCGGTAGCCAGCGACCACCAGACCAGCGGTTCGCGAGCGAGTTCGAGACGAGCGCTGTTGATCATGTTGCCCCAGGAGATCATTGAGGGGTCGACGCCAACGCCAACGTAGGAAAGAACAGCCTCGGCAAGTACGAGTCCGCTGAAATCTATCACGATGGTGATCAGGACAATGTGGCCAAGATTAGGCAACAGGTGACGGATCAGAATGCGTGCATCGACAACGCCAAACGCACGGGCAGCCGTCACGTAGTCGAGCTCGCGCAACTTCAATGATTCTGCCCGTAATAGCCGGCAGAGGCCGATCCAGCCGGTGAGGCCCAGTATGCCAGTGAGTAGCAAAAGCCGCAGATCGGCGCGTTGGTGCAGGCTGGTCACCTCGCTTAGGTTTTGATCAAGGTAAAGATTAACGCTCAACACGGCGGCAGCGATCAACAGCACACCGGGAATCGAGCTTAAGGTGGTGTAAAGGTATTGCACTGCATCGTCGATCCAGCCACCAAAATAGCCGGCTGCGGTGCCCAGGACCAGCGCAAGTGGCAACATTATTAACAGGGTCAGTGCGCCGATGAGCACGCCGGTGCGGATGCTTTTTAAGCCCAGGTAGAGCACATCCTGACCGACTTTTTCGGTGCCCAACAAGTGGTAGTGGTCGGCAAGCTGAGTGGCTACTGAGCCGATAATCAGCAGCCCGGCAATAGTCAAGAATGCGGTTCGCCAGGCAGGGGTTTGGTTGCCGGCGGAGAGCGTTGGCGAGCGCCGGCTTCGGCGGCGAAACAGTAGGAAAATCGGTATTACCAGTATTAACGACAGGCCTAACCCAGTCAGTGTTCGGTTGACGATGTCTGATCGATGTAGCGCCGGGTTTTCCAAATCCGCACCGCCGTAAAGCAGCCGCGGATATGCGCGCGTGGTCCCCGCAGCGGTAACCAGGCTCTCTTTGCTGAAGGCGTAAATGGCTAGCGGTGCAGAATAGCTGCGCTCTTCTGCCTTACGAATGTTAGATAGCAGCAGGTCGAGCAGGGAAATTTCACTGGCGGCGTATGTAACTGTTGAGTTCGGCTGTTCCGAATTCGCCTCAATCGAACCATTGGTGGTTGCCTCATCCTGTGGGAGCAACGGGCGAAAATGGACAGAATCTAACAGCGCAATGGCCAGATAAGTCAGCAGTATAATGGCGGAGGCCATTGCTGAGGGGGTACTTAAAATCATGCGCCAACGTTGACGTTGTAGCGGATTGCGCAGACCTATGGCCAGCGAAATGCCGCCTATCAGGCAGATGCTCCAGATTAGATAATCGCTGATCAATAGTGCGGGTTGTCCCAGCATTATTCGAGCCTTACCCGCGGGTCGACCATTACATAAGAGAGGTCGGTGAGCATCAGCCCGGCTATGTAGAGCAGGGAACCAAGAAAAACCATGGCGCGGACAATGGCGAAGTCCTGGGCCCGGATAGCGTCGATGGTGTAGCTGCCCAGACCGGGAATGGAGAAAAAAGATTCGGTTATCAGGCTGCCCATAAACAGGGTAGGGATCACTACGACGACCCCGGTGAGGATCGGTATGAGCGCGTTGCGGAGTAGGTGGCGCCAGAGCACGGCCGCTTCACCGAGTCCTCTTGCTCGGGCGCTGCGGATGTAATCTTTTTCTATCTCTTCAAGAAACAGGGTGCGGTACCAGCGCACGCTCCCGCCGAGCCCGGCGATGAGGCCTACCAGCACTGGCGTGATCAGAAAGCGGAACCCAGCAATGCCGTGCTGATAACCAGATATGGGGGCAAGGTGGAGCAGCTTGCCGAGTAGAAACTGGCCGGCGATGATATAAAACATGGCCGAGATCGACATCATTGCCACGGCGATCAACACCCCGTTGAAATCGATATATGTGCCGCGAAAGAATGTCAGAGTTAATGACACGGTGATATAGACCAGCAGTCCCACGAGTAAATTTGGGATGGCGATGGCCAGGCTCGGGCCCATGCGCTGGCGAATGTCGGTGCCGATGCTGCGACCGTCATCAGCACGACCAAAATCAAGCAGAAATAGCTTTAGAGAGTGCTGGGCAAACAGGGTGTCGCTAAAACGAGCGAATCCACCACGGTCAGCGGCATAAATTAGCGGTCGGTCATAGCCGTGGTCTTTTTTCCATTTATCAACCATTTCTACCGTAACGCGTTTGTCGCCGAGGTGCTTGTAGGCCATGTCGTCCGGGGTGTTGACGACAAAAAATAGCGAAAAGGTGATCAGGTTCACACCGAGCAGAATTGGTATTGCATAAAGTAGCCGGCGAAGTAAATAGCGGGTCACCAGCGTTTTCCGTGCGGTAGTTTATGCTCGCGTAGCCAGGCCAGACGCAGGGCCGGAAGTAGTAATATGATTCCTACGCCGACCAGGGCAGCCAGTGGCCACCATATTGGGCGGTTCCAGGCCCGTCTGAGCCGAGTTCGCAGCGGCGGGTCCAGTCGTTGGTACTGCAGGGTGTCGTGGGCCAGGTGACTCGGTTTGATGTTGCTGATCCAGCGATGTTGCAGGGCAAAGTCCTGTGGGTGAAAACCGCCCGCCCAGGGCGTCTGACGACGAAATAGTTCAGTCATGTCGTCAATAATAGCCTGCCGCTTAGCGCCGTTCGGCAGGTTGCGCATCTGCTCAAAAAGGTGGTCGTATTCTTTGAGCTGAAAGTTGCTGCTGTTCTCACCGTGATCGGGAACCTGACTGTTCGGGCCATAGAGTAAAAAGAGAAAATTTTCAGGATCAGGGTAATCGGCATTCCAGCCCCACAGGTACATCTGGACTTGGCCATTTCTGACCTTGTCCTGAAAGCGATTGTAGTCGGTGGAACGTGAAACCAGCTGTATATCTATTTTTGCAAGCTGTTTGCGTAGCCAGTCGAGAAATGCCTTGGCATCCGGCCCGCCCGCGGCGCTGTCAAAATGAATGGTCAGCGAGTTGCCGTTGGTGTGGTGTCGACCAGCAGGGTAGCCCGCTTCAGCGAGCAGTTGCTTAGCAGCGGCGATTGGTCTGCGCACGGCCAATCCGTTTTGCCATTCGTAAATCTGGGGGTTTATTCCTTGTGCGCCTTCTTTGAAGCCGAAAATACCGGGGGGCAGCGGCGACTGCATGGCGATACCGCGGCCGTTACGGAATATGGCGATATACTCTTCCATATCAATAGCGATGGCGATGGCTTGGCGGAGTTTTTGCTGGGGTTCGCTGTAACCACCCACTACCGAGTCGAGCATGTTAAAGCCGATGTAAATCGTGCTGGTGGCAACGGAGGATTGTAGTGAGATGCCCTTATCATTGAGATCTTTGGTGACCCCGGCGTCAAGACCGTCACCAAACTGAACCGCCTGGTCAAAACTGTCGGAGCTAATTCCTGAACGATCGTAATAGCCCTGTAGAAATTTGTTCCATATCGGAATACTCTCTTTCTCGAGACTGAATATGGCCTTGTCGATAAACGGCATGGATTCTCCTGCGTCCGCTAGCAAGCCTGCTTGTTGGTCACCATCAGCCCCTTCGGTGGGATAGGTGGTGCCGCGAAAGTTAGGGTTACGCGTTAGCACCATGCGTCGATTGGGATTATTTTCTGCCAGTTGGTAGGCGCCGCTCCCCACTGGAAACCAGTCCAGAGTGATGTTGTTTTCTTGCAATATCGGTTGAGCATAGAAGTCGGTCACCTCAGCCGGCATCGGTGCAAAAAATGGCATGGCCAGCCAATAGATGAACTGTGGGTAGAGGCCGCGAATGGTGATTTCATAGCTGTAGCGGTCCACCACTCGTGCGCCGGCGAATGGGTATAAAGCCAGGTCGATGGGTGCGTCGGGCTGCGCAGAGTTAGCATCTTTCAGAGTTTTTGCCAGGTCGTCGAGTCCGACGATGGTTTGGCCGAGAAAGCCCGCTATAGGTGAGTGTAAGTTGGGCAATGCAAACCGTTTTATCTGATGAACATAATCGTCGGCCACCAACTCACGGGTTGATTGCTGCGCGAAGTCAGAGGGTGTCTGGATCAGCTCCAGGTCAGCAGCGACCAGGTTGAGATAGAGTGGTTCACCCTGGTCATCGACGGCAAATGCGGGATGGGGCTGGTAGTAGATGCCGGACTTAATGTTGATGCGATAACGACTGAAGGCGATATCTGCGCTAGGAGTTTCCTTCGCCAGGGGGATGCCATTAGCATCTATAAAAATGGGTTGCGGAACTCCCGTCGCGGTGAGTGGTTCGAGTGTATAAGGGCGCTTGAGGTAGTGGTAATGCAGGGGTGGTTCGTAGATCTGGCCGATAAAGGCATATTCGTTGGAGGCGTAGGAAACGGCTGGGTCGAGGTGTTTTGGGCGTTCTGCGAAAGAGCTGTAGAGAGTATTCTGGTCCTTCGCTCCGTCAGGGTAGGGGTTATTTGGTACGCCTTGCTCGCAGCTGCCGCATAGTAGCGCTACCAGCGTAATTATCAGGCAGGCACAAGATTGGCGGAGTCGACAGAGCATAAAGGTATTGAGTTCATACAGAGCTAGCATGGGCTCGATATAATACTTGCTTTACACAACAATAATTGGGAACTGAAGCTATGGGATTTTTGACCGGTAAAAAGGCACTGATCGTGGGGCTGGCGAGTAATCGCTCGATTGCATGGGGAATTGCTCAGGCCATGCAGCGGGAAGGGGCTGAACTGGCGTTCACCTACCAGAACGAGAAGCTCAAAGGGCGTGTAGAAAAAATGGCCGAGGAGTGTGGGTCTCAATTAACGATGCCCTGTGAAGTCACCGACGATGAACAAATTGCCGCAGTGTTTGAGCAGTTGAAAGGCGAATGGGATGAACTGGATATTCTTGTTCATAGCGTTGCCTTTGCGCCACGGGAAGAGCTGGACGGTCCTTTTGTTGATGCGGTGACCCGGGGAGGCTTCGCCCAGGCTCACGATATTAGCTCATACAGTTTCGCGGCCCTTGCTAAAGCTTCGCAGAGCATGTTGTCAGATCAGTCGGCCCTGTTAGCAATGACCTATCTTGGGGCGGTGAGAACGTTGCCCAATTACAATGTCATGGGCCTGGCAAAGGCTAGCCTGGAAGCGAATATTCGCTACCTGGCGGCATCGATGGGCCCGGATGGCACCCGTGTTAACGGAATTTCTGCTGGACCAATTCGCACCCTGGCTGCATCAGGGATCGCCGGGTTACGCGGGATGCTCGATTACCACGCTGAGCACACGCCCCTGCGTCGGAATGTAACGATTGAAGAGGTGGGTAACGCTGCGGCTTTCCTCTGCTCTGATTTAGCATCGGGGATGACCGGGGAAATCAGCTATGTTGATGCCGGTTACAACATCGTCGGAATGTAGTTGAGACTAGCTCCTTGATCGGTATAGAACATCGATCAAGGAGCTGTGGGCTGTTAGATGTTTTCGGGATAAATCTTAATATCCACCGACTCGCGCAAGTTTTTTAAGTAACCGATAAAAGCGATATCCCCTCTTAAGCGCTCGAGATTAAGCTGCAGTTGCAACCGTTCGTCATCGGTGGCCGGTAGAGACTCATCATACAATTTAGTAACTGCGAAGACGACATAGTCGCCATTATCGAGGGCCATGCCCTGGTAGGTGGGTGGTGATTCGGAAACGGGCATGCGGAAAAGCTCGGCTACCATTGGTGCTGGAAGGCCTGGTTGGTTGCGTGAAAGAGCTGTCCTGTCCTGCCACTGCACCGATAGATCGGTGAGATCGTCGGCAACACTTTCGCCTTGTGCTAGCGTTTCAACTAATCCAGCGCCACGGGTCTTAACCGCTTCGCTGGTAGCTTGTGCTAGCAGTATCTCGCGAATAGACGCTGCAACCTCAGTTAACGGCTTTGCTGCTGCGGGCTGATGTTCGGTGATGCGTAAAACTACTGAGCGGCTGTTTCCAATATTGATTACTGAGCTGTTTTGGCCTTCCTGCAGTACATCGTTGCTGAAGGCTTGCTCTATGACTTCGTTGGTAGCGGTGATGCCGGTACCACCGGATCTAGGGAAGAGTTCGCTCTGCTGGATCACCAGATCGAATTCATCAGCGGCCGGCTGCAGTGAATCCGGTTGTTCGTAAACAATATCCTGCAGGGCTTCAGTAGCTGTAAAGAAGGCCGATTCCGCCTGCTCGCGTCGATATCGGAGTGAAATTTCCTCCTTTACCTCCGACAGCGGCTGTAGCCGTTTGGCTTCAATCTCGGTAACTTTGATCAGGTGGTAGCCAAATGCCGATCTGACCGGTTCGCTGACATCGTTTAGTGGCTGAGAAAAAGCTGCGGTTTCGAAGGCAGGGTCCATGATTCCGTGCCCAAACAGGCCGAGATCTCCACCTTTAAGGGCTGAACCAAGGTCTTCGGAATTGAGTTTAGCGAGTTCCGAAAAGCTGGCGCCGTCGTCGAGTTGCTCTTTAAGTATGGTGATTTTGACTAATGCAGCATTAACAGTTGCATCGTCGGCATCGTCGGGAATTGCTATCAACAGGTGACTGGCTCGTCTTTTCTCGGGTGTTAAGAACTCACTCTCCTGCTCGCTGTATAGGCGTTCTAATATTTGATCGTCGATATTGATTTCGGCGGCAAAATCGTCGAGCACCAGTTCGAGAAACTGGATGCTTACCTGCTCAGTTGTCTGGAATTGATCGATGTGCTCATCATAGAAAGTTTCAATGGCCTGGTCGTCGACTTCAACCTGATTGGCAAATGTGTCGTTTGGTAGGAGCAGAAAACGGACGTCGCGTTGCTGTCCCTGTAATTTGAGTAGTTGCGCTACTTCTGATGGTGGGACGATGGAGCTAGTGCTTAATCCAGTTCGCACCTGATCGGTAACTATCGATTCTGCCAGATCTCTTTCGAAACCACCGATGGATAACCCCTGTCGTCGCAGTAGATCTTTGTATTGTTGACGATCAAAGCCGTTTGGACCCTGAAAAACTTCAATGTCGGTGATGGTTCGGGTCAGCTCCTCAGGACTGATCCGGTAGCCGCTCTTTTTTGCATCAGTGACTCGAAGGTATTCGTTTATGAGTTCCTGTACGAGCGCCATTTTCAACATTGGCTGGTCAAGCATGCCTGCCTGGTAATTATCACCAAGCTGGTTGCGATAGCGCTGTTCTTGCAACTGCCGGGCTCTTGCATAGGCCTGGCCAGTGATGTTTTTACCATCGATGGAGGCGACGCTGATCTGACTAAACCCGGTTATATAATCACCTATACCCCAGGAAGCAAATGCGAGTACTAGCAACCCTACAATGGCGCCGGCGGCGACTTTATGTAAATTACGGCGAATATCGACAAGCATTGGAGTTAGATCCTGATAGTAGCGGTGGCCAGATCGCAGAGAGTGAAAGGGTTAATTAACACGTAAAGAAAAGGGGTGGACCCTTGAAGAGTGCACCCCTATCTTTTAAACCGTTTCTTTACTTAATCTTTCAGGCTTTTCGCCCTTCAGGTAATGGCGGAGCGGACGGGACTCGAACCCGCGACCCCCGGCGTGACAGGCCGGTATTCTAACCAGCTGAACTACCGCTCCGGATTTCCTGGTGGGTGCTGAGAGGCTCGAACTCCCAACATTCGCCGTGTAAAGGCGACGCTCTACCAGCTGAGCTAAGCACCCGAAAGGCCGGCTAGTTTACGGCATCCTTAAGCGCTTTGCCAGCTTTGAACTTAGGTGTTTTCGAAGCTTTTATCTGAATTGTTGCGCCGGTTTGTGGATTGCGTCCAGTACGTGCGCTACGAGAGCCAACGGAGAAGGTGCCAAATCCCACCAAGGTTACCGCGTCGCCATTCCCTAGCGTCTGGGTAATGCCGTTTATTGCCGAGTCGAGGGCGCGAGCGGCGGCCGCTTTGGGTAAATCGGCATCGGCAGCGATAAGGTCGATAAGTTCAGATTTGTTCACTATGAGTTCCCCTGAAAAAAATGGTTGGTTAACGACTGAATTTTAGTGCTTGTTGATGGAAGTCCCGTAATTGACTGATTCGTCAGAATGCTGGTTAACGACGAAATGTAGGCTACGGAAAGTAGAGTTATACCAGTGGCTAAAAACGCCTGTCAAGGCAAGATGACAGGCTAATGGGCCCGTAATGAGTTTTCTTTCTGTTGAGCTTTTTCTGAGAGTTTCTTTTCTGGTTCAATCGGCTCAGGTGAACGAGTCAATGCCAGCTCAATTGCCTCTTCGACCCAGCGTACAGGCACAATCTTTAATTTCTTCTTCACATTGTCTGGAATCTCGGACAAATCCTTCCGGTTTTCCTCTGGAATAATCACGGTTTTGATACCGCCGCGTAGAGCGGCAAGCAATTTTTCCTTAAGCCCGCCAATGGGAAGGACTTCGCCACGCAGCGTGATTTCGCCAGTCATGGCTACCGTTGCCGATACTTCTATTTTGGTCAGCGCGGAGACGAGGGCAGTGCACATGCCCACTCCCGCACTGGGCCCATCTTTAGGAATTGCCCCTTCCGGAACATGAACATGGAAATCATGGTTCTGGTAAAAGTCGGCAGATATACCCAGCGAAGCGGCGCGACTGCGCACCACGGTCAACGCTGCTTTGATTGATTCCTGCATGACGTCACCTAACTTACCGGTTAATACAAGATTGCCCTTGCCGGGCAAGACCGCAGCCTCAATGCTAAGCAGTTCGCCACCTACCTCGGTCCACGCCAGGCCAGTGACGTTGCCGACGCGATCCTGCTCGTCAGCTCGCCCAAAGCGGAAGCGCGGGACGCCAAGAAATTTCTCCAGGTTACGGCCGGATACGGATACTTTTTTCTTCTCCGGGTTGACCGTCAGTTCCTTGACGACTTTACGGCATATTTTATTTATCTCGCGTTCAAGATTCCGGACTCCGGCCTCGCGTGTATAGCAGCGAATAATCTCGAGAACGGCGGTGTCAGCGATCTGAATTTCACTGGTCTTCAGGCCATGATCTTTAATGACCTTGCCAAGGAGGTGTTCTTTGGCGATACCCATTTTTTCGTCTTCGGTGTATCCAGAAAGGTGGATTACCTCCATGCGGTCGAGCAGTGCTGGGGGTATATTTAATGTGTTGGAAGTGGCGATGAACATCACATGAGAAAGGTCGTAATCTACTTCCAGGTAATGGTCGTTAAAGGTGTGGTTTTGTTGTGGGTCGAGCACTTCAAGCAGCGCCGATGCGGGATCCCCACGAAAATCCATTGCCATTTTGTCGATTTCATCAAGCATAAATAGCGGGTTGCGAGTACCTACCTTCGCCAGGTTTTGCACAATCTTGCCAGGCATTGATCCAATGTAAGTGCGCCGATGGCCGCGAATTTCAGCCTCATCACGTACTCCGCCTAATGACATGCGCGAAAATTTACGACGGGTAGCTTTGGCGATTGATTGTCCGAGAGAAGTTTTACCCACCCCAGGCGGGCCGACCAGGCAAAGAATTGGCCCTTTAAGTTTCTTCACCCGTTGCTGTACGGCGAGATATTCAAGTATTCGTTCTTTGACTTTTTCAAGGCCAAAATGATCGGCATCCAATATTGCCCGCGCTTCAGCTAGGTCTGAGCGGACCCTGGACTGCTTTTTCCATGGCAGAGAGACCATCCAGTCAACGTAATTACGCACCACAGTCGCTTCTGCAGCCATGGGCGCCATCATTTTTAATTTGTTGAATTCACTACGGGTTTTCTGCAATGCCTCTTTGGGCATGCCGGCCTTTTCGATTTTATCGGCTAATTCATCGAGTTCATTGCCACCTTCGTCAAGATCGCCAAGCTCTTTCTGAATGGCCTTCATTTGTTCGTTGAGATAGTACTCGCGCTGGCCTTTCTCCATCTGCTTTTTTACTTGCGAGCGCATTCGCTTCTCGACCTTAATCAGGTCAATTTCAGCTTCCATCTCACGCATCAGCGCTTGCAGGCGGACACCAATATCCAGGGTCTCCAGCAGCTCCTGTTTTTGTTGGAGTCGCAAAGAGAGGTGCGACGCGATGGTATCTGCCAGCCGTCCGGGGGCATCAATAGTATTCAGTGCGCTGACAATTTCCGGTGGCACCTTCTCGCTATTGCGCACATAGCGCTCGAACTGGTTAATCAGGGAGCGCATCAACGGTTCCTGATCGCTTTGCGCGGGTGGTTGTTCGTCGCAGGTCTCGACAGTTGCCACCAGGCACTCGTCGGTTTCAGAAAACTCGACCATAGAGACGCGCGTTATGCCCTCTACTAACACTTTGACTGTGCCGTCCGGGAGTTTCAATAGTTGAAGAATGTTTGCTAGCGTGCCTATCTGGTAAAGGTCGCTTTCATCAGGTTGGTCCAGTCCGGGATCTTTTTGGGCGATAAGTAATATTTGCTTATCGCCCTGGTTAGCACGCTGTAGCGCTTCGATTGATTTCGGTCGGCCAACAAACAGTGGAATAACCATGTGTGGAAACACCACCACGTCGCGCAGTGGTAGTGCGGGTAAATCAGCTGTTTTGCTTGGTGGAGGCTGGTCTTGGCTCACAGGTTGACCTCAAATTTTGCCCGGTAGCAAGCGATGGGAATAAAAAACGCTAAGCCGGGCAGTGGACAAACAGTCTGAGTAGCCGGAATGCTTACTCAGACCTCCATCCAAACAGATTGGGCTAACTAATGGCAGATTCAACCCACCCGACTAATAAATGGCCGAGGAAATAGACAGGTTAGTCGGCGACGGCTTCTTGTGGTGGGTCAGCATAGATCATGATTGGCTGGCTATTTTCGGCGAGGATGTTTTCGTCGAAGACCACCTTCTCCAAGTTTTCCATATCGGGTAATTCAAACATGATGTCCAGCAGTGCGTGCTCCAGGATAGACCTTAGTCCGCGGGCACCGGTTTTTCGATCCAGTGCCTTGTCAGCGATTACATCGAGCGCTTTCTGGCGGAATTCGAGATCCACGCCTTCCATTTCGAATAATTTTAAATATTGCTTGGTCAGCGCGTTTTTCGGTTCCGTCAAAATTCGAATGAGAGATTCCCGGTCAAGTTCATGCAGTGTTGCAATGACCGGTAGGCGGCCAACAAATTCCGGAATCAGTCCGAAGCGTATCAGGTCGTGAGGTTCTGATACGGCCAATACCTGTCCAAGATTCTGTTGCTCTTCACTGGTTTTAATCTCAGCAGAAAAGCCAATGCCGCCCTGTTCCAGGCGGTCACGAATTATTTTCTCCAGTCCGTCAAATGCACCGCCGCAAATAAACAGGATGCCGGAGGTGTCAACTTGCAAAAACTCTTGCTGGGGGTGTTTGCGACCACCCTGGGGTGGCACTGATGCAATCGTTCCCTCAATCAGCTTCAACAGCGCTTGCTGCACCCCTTCACCCGATACATCACGAGTAATCGATGGGTTGTCGGATTTGCGTGAAACTTTGTCAATTTCATCGATATAGACAATGCCTCGTTGGGCGCGATCGACATCGTAGTCACATTTTTGCAAAAGCTTTTGAATGATATTTTCAACATCTTCACCGACATAACCGGCTTCGGTGAGGGTTGTTGCGTCGGCAATCGTAAAGGGGACGTCGAGCATTCTTGCCATGGTTTCAGCGAGGAGCGTCTTACCGGAACCGGTGGGGCCGATGAGCAAAATATTACTTTTGCTTAGTTCGATTCCATCAGCAGTATCACCGGCTTCAATGCGCTTATAGTGGTTGTAAACAGCTACAGAAAGAATACGCTTGGCTTCTCGTTGGCCAATTACATACTCTTCGAGGTGGTTAAAAATGTCCCTGGGAGTTGGTAGCTCGCTGAGTTTTTCCTGGTCGTCACTATCAGCTACTTCGTCGCGGATGATGTCGTTGCAGAGTTCAACGCATTCGTCGCAGACAAAGACCGATGGGCCGGCAATAAGTTTACGGACTTCGTGCTGGCTCTTCCCGCAAAAAGAGCAGTAAAGCAGTTTTTCGCCGTCGTCTGAGGTTTTGTCATCGCTCATTTAGGATTGCCCTGTCGTTACTTTCATTATCAATGCCTGAACGGTTATCGGCGTAACCGTGTGTAGCTTGATTTGCATATTGTCCTTAGCTTTTCCGACTCGCAAGCACTTCATCAATCAAACCATACTCTACAGACTCTTCAGCACTCATAAAGTTGTCCCGATCAGTATCATTTTTTAGCTGATCGAGAGAACGGTTGCAATGTTTTGCGAGGATGGTGTTCAGCCGTTCTCTGACGTTCAGAATTTCTGCTGCGTGAATTTCAAAATCGGCAGCCTGGCCCTGGAACCCGCCTAACGGCTGGTGAATCATTACCCGCGAATGCGGTAAAGCATACCTTTTACCGGGGGCGCCGGCAGCTAATAACACCGCACCCATGCTGGCGGCCTGGCCGACACAAAGGGTGCTGACGTTCGGTTTAATGAACTGCATCGTGTCGTAAATTGCCAACCCGGCTGTTACCGACCCCCCAGGGGAGTTGATGTAGAAATGAATGTCTTTGTCGGGATTTTCTGACTCAAGGAAGAGCAACTGAGCGACGACCAGATTGGCAACATGGTCCTCCACTGGGCCAACCAGGAAAATAACCCGTTCTTTGAGTAGGCGCGAATAGATATCGTAGGCACGCTCACCACGGGACGTCTGCTCAACAACCATCGGTACCAGCCCCTGGCTGACAATCGGTGATGTGGTGGAGAAGTCTAAAAACGTCATCTGTTTGGATTCCTTACGCAAGTATCAGCAGAGTAGCTATTCGGGATTTAGTTGCTGCCTGGGTTCATCGCTGTGTCAAAGTCGCTTTCCTGTTCTTCCACGATAGCCTGGTTGAAGATCCAGTCGACGATCTCGTTCTCGAGCACGGAGTTTTCAATTTCTGTCAGTCGTTCGGGCTGGGAGTAATACCAGTTGACGAAATCTTCTTTCTGATCCGCGCCGAACTGTTCGGCCATTCGATCAATATTTGCACGAACCTTGTCTGCGTCAGCTTTCAGGTCATGAACGCTAACAATTTCAGATAGCAGGAGCCCTAGCGCAACTCGTTTGCGCGCTTCTTCCAGATGCGGTTCTATATCGTGGTGGTGATGTTCGCCATGGTCGTGGCCAGCGTGGGCTTTGTGGGCTAGCTGATTTGCTTCTGAGTTAACCAGCGTCTCCGGCAATTCGATTTTGTTGTGCTCTAACAAAAGGTCAAACGCAGAGGCCTTGGCCTGCGCTTCCAGTCGCTGTTCGAGTTCACGATTCATGTTCTCGCGGACCTT
>Ga0164315_10002006_pt1 | contig 15500 bp, 7 predicted proteins | sample GuaBasSedimGuay6_FD_113737 | JGI IMG/M metagenome (GOLD analysis project Ga0164315, IMG submission 113737) | Subseafloor sediment microbial communities from Guaymas Basin, Gulf of California, Mexico - Guay6, Core 4569-2, 0-3 cm | ecosystem: Environmental > Aquatic > Marine > Hydrothermal vents >...
ATTTATTTTGCATTCGGTTTTCGTTCAAATTTATTTTGCAATTGGAGTGCAAAATTTATTTTGCATTCGGTTTTCGTTCAAATTTATTTTGCAATTGGAGTGCAAAATTTATTTTGCATTCGGAATTCACTTATCACAGATCACTTTTCAACTATGAACACTTTCATTTTTCATTCGTTCCCATTCGTTCATTTTAGACTCAACTTTACCCCCCGAACTGTCTGGGTTATAAGGCACATCTATTTGATTTTATTGTCATTATTGGCCTTATCACCTGTACAAGCCGACACGACTGGGAACACTTTTGACATTGTAGATCGCGCCAATTTCTCTCTATCGGCCGGTTATGCCATTCTCATCCAAGGCAGTTTGCCCGATCAAGAAGGCTTGGAAGCGTATAACCAAACCTTAAATCGCGTTTATCACCGGCTGCGTCAAAGCGGATTTCAATCGGATGATATGGTTTATTTTAATTATGATCACACGCAACCGCAGGTTAATGACATCCCCAGCAAGCAAGCAATCGAAGACGCTATCGAAATCTGGGCACCGAATAAAATGAACCGTGTGCCGGCCCCCTTATATATTATTATGGTTGATCACGGCAGCACTGAGGGTTTTTACATCGGTAATGAGATGATGTCGCCGTTTGAACTCAATACGATGTTGGCAAAACTCGAATTAAGCTTAAATCAAGCGGCGCATAAAATCCCTATCGTCGTCGTAATCGGGGCCAGTTATTCAGGGGCTTTTATTCCAAAACTCTCCAAACAGGGGCGCGTCATTATCACCAGCGCGACTGATAAGGAAGCTTCTGAAAGAGGCTTGTTTGAAATAGAAGGGGGTGGTGAATTATTTATTGATGTCTTTTTTGATCAACTTTGGCGCGGTGCCTCTTTAAAAGAGGCCTTTATCCAAGGCGCGGCTCATTTCAAAATTTTGACGCGCACTGATATCGTCTCTGCGAACACTGTCAATTTCCCCTATTTAGATCATGCCAAGCAACACCCCTTGTTAGATGATAACGGTGATGGCAAAGGCAGTCATCATTTATCGTTAGACGGTGATGGGCAACAGGCCGCTACCCTATTCCTTGGTAAGGCTGCTCAAAAGAGCCTACCTGATAATCAGCCCGAAATCGTAGCTGTCACGCCGACGGTTTATTTAAATGAAGGGGAAAACGCTAGCGTGTTGTTTTTAGAAGCGAATGATCCCCATTTCGTTGATACCGCGCAAATCTTGATTCGCTCGCCTTCCAAAAAACGGAACAGCGAAGTACTCGACTACAATGCCGAATCCAAGCGTTTTGAAATCGGTTATACCGATTTCAACGAACCTGGCCGCTACGAAATCTTTTACACGGCCAAGAATAACGCGCAACCCGCCACATTGCCAGAACGTTCGCTAGTCTACAAAAATCGCTCAGATAATGCACAACCCGAACCCTTTGAGTTAATCACACCCGCCGACGGCGACGAAATACAAACGCACTCACTATTTGATTGGCAAACAACAACCGATCCCGATGGAGAAGCTATCACCTATCATTTAATCCTAGCTGAAGATGAGGCATTCACTGTAGGGGTTAAAACGCTGACTCAGCTCATTTTTTCAATGGCAAGCCTAGACAATCACTTTGGATTGAAAAACGACACCGTTTACTATTGGAAAGTTGAAGCTATCGATCAATTTGGAGCCAAAACCGAGAGTGAAACACGCCACTTGATAACCAATAACCACAATGATAATTATACCGCCATCAATGTTTCCATCAGAGATGATGTTGGGTTTATCCCCGCCACGCTTCATGTTACCCAAAACGATCAAGCGTTACCCCCAGAAAAGCAGCCCGATATAGCTCAAGATGAAACCACAGGCATTTACAAGTTCGATTTTCCCATGCCAGGGCACTATCATCTTGAAATCGACGCTGAAGGTTTTATACCCAAAATTGAACCGTTGCATGTCATTGGACACCCTGATCGCCCCGTCAAAAGAAGCTTAGCCCATCTCAATACAGCACAACGGATTGACGTTGAATTTGTCTTAACGCCTTGCCCATCACCTTGTCAACTCAGTGCCTACCACGCCTCTGGCAAGATATTCTATGACAAAAAAGGGGATAATCCTATTGCTGGTGTCAGCGTGCAAATCGGTGATCAAAGCGATATGACTGATGATCTCGGCTTTTGGAAAATCATTCATTTGCCTGAAGGCGAATATCAGGTAACAGCCAATAAAAAGGGCTACATTTTCTCAGACAAGCGTTGTGTTATGGGTAACGGAGAAGATTGCCATCCAGACTTTAGCGAACCGGATTCTGAAATCCAACTCAAGGTTGTCGCGAATCAACGCCCACTTGAACAAGGCGCTAACCTAAGCTACAGGATTACCGTCACCAATCAAGGCGATAAAACGGCAACTGATATTATCCTTACTGAAGACTTACCTGTGGGTACAAGCTTAGTTTCTATTGAAGCCTTAAATGGCGGCCAGTGCAATGAGAACACCTTAACTTGTCACCTAGCCGATTTAACACCAGGCCAGCATGCAACAGCCGAAGTTATCATTAGCAACAGCCAAGCGAAGACACTGAAAAACCGTGTCACCGTGATGGCCAATGAATATCCCGATGATCAGCAAATCACTTGGACAAAAGTGATACCCTACCTCTCTCTTTCAATCAGCCATGCACCTGTTCCTATCGAGATCACACAGGATTTGCACTACAGCCTCACGGCCCAACTCAATCGTTATGCCCCCGTTAGCGCAACCGGTATTGAGTTAGTCACGGTTTTACCAAAAGCGGTTGAATTGAAATCGCTTAACAGCGATAACGCGATTTGCGATTTGAGCGAATTTTCAAAAATAACCTGTTTATTCAGTGACTTACAGGCTAACACCGAGAATAGTCAAGCAACGGTAAATATCGAAGTCGTTTTAACAGAACCTGGTTTGCTCATGTTAATTTACGAAGGTGAAATCAAAGCAAACGAATATCCCACTCACACCAACCGAGCGCGTAGCAAAATCGCCATTCCTGATGATATCCAAGTCGATATGAGCATTGTACTTGATGTGACAGCGAGCATGACAGAAGAAATCAATGGTATTGTCACAGCACTCAAAGCCATCATTGCTGGCATCGATCCTGAAAAGGCCCCCCTCATCGCCTTAATTATCTTTACCGATGAAGTCACGATCAAAGCATTTACCCGTGATATCAACGTCTTATTGGAAGCGATTGAAAAACTCAAGATTTCCGGCGGTGGCAGTTGTCCAGAAGCCTCAGCAGAAGCATTGAGTATCGCCATACCGCATACCAAAAAAGGGGGCGATATCCTCTTAGCCACCGATGCCTCACCGTATGACGACGCAGATGTTGAGAAACTCATTCAACAACTGCGTAAGAGAAGGATTCGTTTTTCTCCCGTCATAAGCGGCGATTGTGAACAGACAGAAGATCGGAATGAATAAATTAAAGATCATCAAGATAAATCTTGACGGCCCGCTTTTCAAACCAAATGCAAAATAAATTTTGCACTCCACCGCAGCCTTTTCGTAGCTGATTAATTATCAGCGTTAATCAGTTTAATCATGAGAATCTGCGTTCTATTACAATCAATTAAAAGGATAGAACGCTGATTTAAATGATTGTCATGATCAAGACTGATTTTTTAATCTTTAATCAGCGTTAATCAGTTTAATCATGATAATCAGCGTTCTATCAAAAATTCAAAAAAACATGACAACACATCACCCCCTCTTATGGAAAACCAGCTTACTGGCTACCCTATTCTTGAACACGCCTCTCCACGCTGAAATCAGACTTGATGGCACATTAGGCGGCCCAAGGGGCATTTTAAAAAGCCAAGAAACACAATACGGCCAAGTCTTCCCCATTACCGCCTCTCTTGGAAAACAACTCGGTGACAACCTCTTTCATAGCTTTGAAACTTTCAATCTCCAATCCCATGAAATCGCCAGCTTTGGCGGGCCTGATAGCATTCAAAATGTCATCAGCCGTGTCACGGGCAATCACCCATCCTACATCAATGGCACTTTACACAGTTCAATGCCCAATGCTGATCTGTATTTTCTCAATCCGGCCGGTATCCTGTTTGGGCCCAATGCCCGTTTAAGTGTTTATGGCTCTTTTCACGCCAGCACTGCTGATTACCTCCGTTTAGGCGAAGAGGGGCGTTTTGATGCCACCCATCCAGAATCCACTCTGTTAAAAGTTGCCCCACCCACGGCCTTTGGATTTCTCACTGACTCACCTGCTGGCATTTCCAAACAAGGTGGTTTTCTCATCGTGCCCCCTCAAAAAACGCTTTCTTTCATCGGTGGCGATTTAAACATAGAAGACGGACAATACCTTGTAGAAGACACTTGGCAAAATAGTTTTATGGGCGCATCGGGAGGCAGGATTAATTTAATCAGTGTCGCCGATACTTTGGAAGTCCCCATCCATCCTGAAAACATGCCAGATAATCCCTTTCAACCATTCGGTCAAATCACAATCACAGATAGCACCCCAAAACATTCAGAACGGCAATCGGGTAATCTTGATGTCAGCGGAGCAGGTGGTGGCAGCGTTTACATTCGCGGTGGGCAACTGTTTATGGACAATGGCCACATCTGGGCCGATACGCGAGGCCATGAAAACGGACAAGATATCACCCTCAAAATCAACGATGAATTAGCACTCACACAAGGTAGCCGCATCACAGCACAAGTCGTTAAAAAAGGCGATATGACACCCACCGGCCAAGCGGGCAACATCACTATCACAGCCAATCGTATACAGCTCAACTTTGGATCACAAATTGATAGCACCGCTCAATTCGGCACAGCCGGTTCGGCCGGTGATATCACCGTATCCGCCCAAGAAGCTATCAAGATATCCGGTTGTTTAGTCAACGGCAACGGTTCCTGTTTAGCGGAATCATTCAACAGCCAATCAACAGGTTTCATTTATAGCGGCATACAAAGCAGCACCGGTGGCACAGGCCAAGGCGGCAATATCAGGATTGACACCCCGACATTAACACTGACAGAAAATGGCGTGATTCGCGCCGATACGCAACATATCGGAAAAGCTGGCGAGATAGCCATCCAAGTCGATAACCTCAGTCTCACAAATGGCGGACAAATCAAATCCAGTTCGGGGCTGCACAATGCCAGCCAAACCACCGGATCGGGAGGCCAATTAACGATTAAAGCGAATCAAAGGATTGAGATCAACGGAAAGGGAATTGAAGGGCAAGCCAGTGGCTTATTCAGTAATGCGTTTACGCAAGGTGAAGGGGGAAAGATAGAGATAAGCGCGCCAAAGGCATCATTAGAAGCGGGTGGAACGATTCAAGCTGCGGCCGAAGGGCATGGCAAAGCAGGCCATTTGATTCTCAATATCGATCAGATGAGTTTACACAACAGTGGTATCGTGACTCACTCAGTCGATTCCGCCGGCGGCGATATCACGATTAAATCAAACGAACAAGTTTATCTCCTCAACAGTCGCATCAACACGCAAGCGATTGGCGCAGACAAACAAAACAAAGGAGGCAATATCAGCCTAAGCCAACCCGATTTAATGATTCTTAACAACAGCCACTTGATTACCAGCGGTTTTGTCGGCGATGGCGGCAACATCAGCCTCAGTGCCCAACACAGTATTCAATCCAGTGACAGCGTACTGAATGCGGCCTCCACTTTAGGGGTTGACGGCGAAATCCAAATTGATGCCTTAATAGAAGATTTCAGTGAAATCAATGTCTTACCAACACACTTTAGACAAACTCCCCTATCACTCAACGAATGCGTGATTCGCAGCCCCAAAGAAATCAGCAGCTTAAAATATCGCACACGTAGCGGATTATTCAGCCATCCTGATGACTTGCAACATTGATTTGTTGTGCAAACTTTACGTTCCAACTTGAGTTTGCAATTAGATTATATCGGCTTTCGTTCCAACTTGAGTTTGCAATATGATTTCATGCTGCTTTTATGTCGAATGCAACTGGTGAGGCTGAGATTGAAATCGATCTAAACGCAAAAGACGCTATTTCTCAGGAAAAATCCATTGCGTCGTTTGCGCCCCTTGCGTTCCGTTTTAAAAAAACTTCAGCAATCAGCGAAGCTAAATAAACTTCTTTCCTCAAGGCTACCAATAAACTAATCCGAGGCTGAAGTTAATCCGCTGTACTAAATTGATAGCTGCTAAGATGAGTACTCAAAACGCATTGCCTTTTGTCAGATAAAAGCGTTATTATACGATCACTTTTCAAAATGCTTGCGGAGTTTCAGTTATGAAAAAACAAGTGTTATATGGTTCAGCCAATTACGAAGAAATCGTCCAAAAAAACGGTTATTTTGTTGATAAAACGGTTTATATTGAAAAATTGGAAACGGTTCTCAATCCGGTTTTTTTGCGTCCCAGACGATTTGGAAAATCGCTTTTTTGCCGGATGCTAGAATGTTATTATGACATCAATCGGTGCGATGATTTTGAACGGTTGTTTGGGCAAACCTACATTGGTCAACATCCGACACCATTGCATAATACCTTTTTGGTTTTACACCTGGATTTTTCATTGGTGAAACCAACGGGTACCCTCATTGATATTGAAAAACGTTTTGATTTGACTTGCAACTTAGAAATGAGAAGCCTTGTGAATCGAAATGCCATCAGGTTCAATGACAATCTCAGCATAAATGTTAAGGATGAAGCCTCATCCAACCTTCAATGGCTTCTCAGCGCCATTCAACAAGACAAGGATTTACCAAAGCTTTATGTCATCATTGACGAATATGATAACTTTGCCAATCAACTGATTACGGTGCATAAGGATGAACTCTACCGAGAATTGACAGCGGATGACAGTTTTCTCAAGACGTTTTTCAAAACCTTGAAGGAAGGCCGTAAAACGGGGGCCATCGACAATGTGTTTATCACAGGTGTCTTGCCTATCACGATAGATGATATGGCTTCGGGTTATAACATTGCCAATTTCATCACTTTAGATCCTGAATTTGAAGCCATGTTGGGTTTTACACAGACTGAAGTGACTCAATTACTGGATCAGGTTTATCGGGATTATCAGATTGATCCGGCAACTCGAACGCTTGTCGAGGCTATTATCAAAAACCATTACAATGGCTATCATTTTGTCAATCCAGAGGGTGAGGCGCTTTATAATTCGACGCTTGTGATGTACTTTTTGAAGTATCTGTGCCGCCATAAAACCATTCCCCCTCGTTTGAATGACCCGAATTTGAAAACAGAACTCTCTTGGGTTAGACGGTTAACGGCTTCTAATCCCCAGAATACCGAGGAATTTGTTGACAAACTGACTTTGCAGAATCAGATGCCTTATGATGAAGTCTTTCTAGTTGAAAAGTTTAACCTGTTTCAGTTCTTTGAAAAGGGATTTTTTCCGGTTTCTTTTTTCTACTTAGGCATGTTAACGAGACAAGATCCTTTTTATCTGAAATTGCCTAACCTGAACATGCAGCAGATTTTCTTAGAATATTTTAATGAAATCCACCAGATTGATGTGTCTACTCGTTACGCGCCAATGATGCAGCGTTTTGTCAATGAACCCAATCTTGAACAATTATTTGCGGGCTATTGGGAAGAGTATGTGTCGCAGTTACCGGAAGTGATTTTTCAACAAGTGAATGAGAATTTTTATCGCACGACTTTCTATGAATTGTGTAGCCGCTATCTGTCTCGTTGGTTTATTTGGCATGTTGAACGTTCCTATCCTCAAGGCAAAAGCGATTTGGAATTTGTGGGGAAATATAACGAAAAGTTTGCAGGGCTACGGTGGGTGATTGAATTTAAGTATTACTCGAACACCAAATTGAAGGAACTCAAAACGAGTATTGACAAATTTGAATTGCTCAAGGCCGATACGGAACAAATCAATGGGTATGTGGAGGGCCTGAAAAAGGAATACCCAGAGGCCAAAATCTCGCAATTTGTGATTTATTGCTTTGGGAATCAAGGCTTTAGGGTATTTGCTGTTTGAAGGGGTTTTCTCTGTGAAACTCTGTGCAACTCTGTGTTGCGTGCGTTAAAAACGCAACACATTTATCAGCGTTAGTCAGTTTCATCAGGCCCTAATCTGCGTTCTATTGTCACGCTTATCATTAAAAAAAAGCTTATGATGTTTCGTTCATTGATTGCAAAAAGCGGATTTAAAACCACTTTGAAGAAACCACACACTCATGTTTACAAGGTTATTTATATATGGAACAAATATCAGCTCATGAAATAGAAACAAACCTCACTGGCGTTTTTAACCGTGTCAACCAAAATCATGAAGTCATTTCGGTGGTGAGGAACGAAAGTCAATCGGTAGTTCTCCTAGATGCTAATGATTATAATGGACTCATGGAAACCCTGTACTTATTACAAAATCCAGCCAATGCGGAAAGACTTCGCAAAGGCATAGAACAACATCGTCAAGGACAATACAAGGAAATAGATGTTACAGCTTACTTGGACTGAAACTGGACTAGAAGATTTAGAATGGTGGCATCAACACAATAGCAAAATGCTTAAACGCATCATTAGATTGTGTTTAGAAACTTGTAAAACCCCTACCCAAGGTATCGGAAAACCGGAACAACTCAAATTGAATCTTCACGGCTATTGGTCACGCCGAATAGATGATGAACATCGTCTTATTTATGCTTTCGATGAAAGCGAAGTTGTTGTGATTCAATGTCGCCATCATTACAGTGATAGATGATGGCCTGATTGACGCTCATTTAGTTTTAATCAGCGTTAGTCAGTTTAATCAGGCCATAATCTGTGTTCTATCCAGATCAATAATCTTCTCACTGTTCAACACTGATTGATTTAACTATTTGATTTTACTCTAAAAAATACGGCATACAACACTGGCACAACAATCAATGTCAGCACGGTGGCAAAAGTCAGTCCAAACATGATCGTGACGGCCATGCCTTTGAAGAAAGCGTCAAAAAACAGGGGTACCATGCCCAATACGGTTGTGATGGCGGCCATGGTGACTGGACGTAAGCGACTGACAGAGGAGTCTAAAATGGCTTGGAAGGCTTCTTTACCTTCCCTGATTTCTAAATCAATTTGATCTATCAGAACGACGGCGTTTTTGATCAGCATACCGGATAAACTCAGGAAACCTAATAAGGCCATAAATCCAAAAGATTCTCCGGTGAGCAACAGGCCTGGCGCGACACCAATAATGGCCAGCGGTACGCAAAGCCAAATGATCAAGGGTTGCCGTAGCGCATTGAATAGAAAAATCACAACCAGTACCATGATTAAGAAGCTAATCGGTAGGCCGGCGGCCAGCGCGGTTTGCGCTTCTGTGGAATCTTCATATTCACCACCCCATTCCAATTCATAACCCAGTGGCAGTTCAATCGCTTCTATTTTCGGCCGAATACGTTGAAAGACGACGCTGGCATTACCCACTTTGGGATCACATTGGGGCGTGATCGTGCGTTTGCGGTTATACCGATGAATAATCGCATCTTGCCATTCTGTCGTAAATCCTGAAACCACTTGACGCAGAGGAATCGACTTTTTCGCGGCCGGACTCCAGATGTGTATATCTTCAATGTTACCGACATCCAGTCGTTCCGCTTCTGGCGGCCTTGATATGATGGGCAACAGTTTATTGTTTTCCCGGTAAATCCCGACTTGGGTACCACTGAAAGTGGCTTCCAATGTGCGACTGACATCGTAACGAGAAATACCGACTAACCTGGCTTGTGCTTCCGCAAATTGAGGGCGTAGCACTTTGACGCGCTGTCGCCAATCATCTCGAATATCAATGGCTCCGCCATCTTCACGCATAATGGCTTGTGCTTGGTTGGACAATTGTCGCAGTACGACGGGATCAGGCCCACTAAAACGGGCTTTAATCATCGCGCCACCGCCGGGGCCGAGTCGGAATTTTTTGATTTTCGGTTCAGCATCTGGAAAGTGGCTGTCTAAATACTGTCTCACCTCTGGTATCAGGTTATCAATACGCCGATAGTCGTCAACGGTAACCAGTATTTGCCCATAGCTGCTGTAATCTTTTTCTGGTTGATAGACTAATATAAAACGCAATGCGCCTGCGCCGACAAAGGTGCTAATGGATTCAACGCCTTCCAGTTTCATCAAATACGCTTCAATCTGTTTCAAGTCGGAACTGGTAGCGCGGATATCAGTGCCTTCAGTACGCCAATAATTAATCATAAATTGGGGCCGACTGGAACCCGGAAAAAAGCTGTCTTCTAACAGCCCAAATCCGTAAATGGCAAGAAACAATAAACCCAACATGAGGCTAATGGTGAGCCATCTGAGACGGATGCTGATACGTAGAAAAGCTTTATAGCCTTGATAAAGGATGCCCCGATAAGGATCTTGTCCAACCTGCTGCGTACCTGCTTTTAAAAAGTAGACACAAAATAAAGGGGTGACGGTAATCGCCAGCACCCAACTCATGAGCAAGGAGATCAGAATCACTTGAAATAAGGCGCGGGTAAATTCACCGGCTGCATTTTGAGACAGCCCAATGGCGGCAAAGGCGAGTATGGCAACCACAGTCGCACCCAATAACGGCCACATGGTTTGTTCAACCACTTCCATCGCTGCCTTGAGGCGATTCATACCGCTTTGGATTCTGACGAGAATGCCGTCTGTCACCACAATCGCATTATCGACTAACATGCCGAGGGCGATAATCAAGGCACCAAGAGAGATGCGATGCAGATCGATGTCATAGATATCCATGACAATCACGGTGCCACACACCGTCAGTACCAAAATGCCACCAATCAATAAGCCGCTGCGTAGGCCCATGAAAATCAGGAGAATGACGATCACAATCGCCAAGGCTAATAAAAAGCTGTTGACAAAACCATTCACCTCTTTTTCAACGGTATCCGACTGGTAGGAAATGATGCCAAATGTCATGCCCAGCGGTGATTGGGCTTCAAGGGCTTTCAGCTTCGCTTTCACCGCTTTACCGAGCGTCACCACATTTCCGCCAGAAACACTGGAAATCCCGATAGCTAAGCCCGGCGTGCCATTAAAGCGTAATAGTGTCCGTGGTGGTGTCACATAATCCCGGTTAATTGTGGCAACATCTTTAAGATAAATCAGCTTATCCGAATCCTTCTCATTAATCAGCAACTCGCCGATTTCTTGAACAGAATCAATCTCACCGGTGGGATGAATCAGAATAGACTCATTGCCCACTTTGACTCGGCCCGCAGAAGTGATCAGATTTTGTTGTTCTAAAGTCTTATAAATGGCTTGTAAGGAAATGCCCAATTGTGCCAAGCGAGCACGGGAAATTTCTACAAAAATGGCTTCCCGCTGTGCGCCCCATATATCTATTTTAGCGACACCCGGCACGAGGAGTAATTCTCGTTTGAGAAAATCCACATAATCCTTGATTTCTCGATAGGAATACCCCTCTCCCGTCACGGCAAAGAAGATACCGTAAACATCACCAAAATCGTCTTTGACGATTGAAGGTTGCACACCTGGGGGTAGAGAGGATTGGACATCGCTGACTTTACGACGCAATTCATCCCAAATTTGGGGCAAGGTGTGTTTGTCATATTTATCCCTCATTTTGACGATAATGATAGATTGCCCTGCTCGGGAGAGAGAAGTCACCTTTTTCAATTGCGGCATTTGTTGGACAGCGGTTTCAATGACATCAGTCACTTCTTCCTCAACTTCGGTGGGGAGGGCACCCGGATAGTAAGTCAGAATCAAAGACTCTTTGATAGTAAATTCGGGATCCTCAAATCGCCCAAGACGTTCATAAGACAGCAAACCGCCGCCTAGTAGTACAAAGGTTAAAACCAGCGTAATCGTTTTTTTCTGAATAGCGTATTCAGCAATGTTCATGGTTATGAATTTCTATTTTGGATGTTTGAGATGTATACTTAGCATATAAAAAAGGATTTAAAACCGCTAACTAAATTGGGTAGATTTTGCCACGGAAAAACACGGAAAAACACGGAAAAATTCATTCCGTGCTGTGTTTTTCCGTGGCATTATAAATTAACTATTAATAATTATGATCCGATAAATTAACGACGTGTGGTACTAGTGCAGGATCGCTCCAGTTTCCATACCATTGAAAAACTGGGGCAACTTTTTAGGCCTACTAGGTGGTCTTAGGATTTCCGCTTTCCTGTACTAGGTACAACCACGATCTAATCCCTTCTTATATACAATCCTTGTAGGAGACGATAAACGCACTCTGTAAATTAAATCGGTTGGGATTTCACTCAAAAATCGAGAAGGTATACTCGGTTCACGATGCCCATAACGATATCGGCTTTGACTATGGGAAAGATAAAGCTGTTGACGCGCCCGTGTCATGCCGACATAACATAATCGGCGTTCTTCTTCCAACATATCTTCATCAAGACTGTTTTGATGTGGAAATAAGCCTTCTTCTAAACCGCATAAAAAAACAACTTCAAATTCTAATCCCTTCGCAGCGTGTAAAGTCAATAATTGTACACTATCCTCAATCGAATGACTTTGCCCTTCACCGGCCTCTAAGGTGGCATGATCGAGAAACGCTGTCACCAAGTTTGGACTCCCTTTGTGCGTTTTTTCAAATTGAAACGCGGCAGATTCTAATTCAGCCAAGTTTTCTAAACGTTTTTCTGCCTCTTCTTTCCCCCCTTTTTGATAATGTGCTGTTAAATCCGTCGCACTCTTGATTTGTTTAATTTGTTCAGAGAGTGGCATTTGATTGACTTGCCCAGCCAATCGCTTAATCAAATCCAAAAAACCTTTAAGCGTGTTACGGGCTCTAGCCTTTAATTGCTGTGTTTCAATGACGCGATTCGCGGCTTGCCATAAAGACACTTTCTGTTGACGGGCGACACCGCGCACGATATCAATTGTGCGTTCACCAATTCCCCGTTTTGGCGTATTCACAACCCGCTCAAACGCGCCATTATTATCACGGTGTACCAATAAACGCAAATAAGCCAAAATATCTTTAATTTCAAGGCGTTCGTAAAAACGTAGGCCGCCATAAATGCGGTAAGGTAGGCGATATCGTAATAACGCTTCTTCAAATAAACGCGATTGCGCGGTTGTGCGATATAAAATCGCGACTTGGTTCAATTTGTTCAGTCTACCTTTCCACGCTTGGATTTTATTGACAACAAACTCCGCTTCTTCCATTTCATTAAAGGCTTGACACAACTCAATCAGTTCGCCTTTGGCATCTTCTGTCCAAAGTGTTTTACCTAAACGGTTGTCATTGTGTGCTATCAAGGCATTCGCCGCTTCTAAAATCGTGCCCGTGGAACGGTAATTTTGTTCTAAACGCACTAAACGGGTATCTGCCAAATCCGTTTGAAGAGATTGAACATTTTCAATTTTAGCCCCTCTCCAGCCATAAATCGACTGATCATCATCAAAAACCACAAACAATTTACCCGATGAACCGGCCAATAAACGTAACCATTGATATTGAATCGTATTGGTATCTTGAAATTCATCAACCAGAATGTATTGAAAACGCTGTTGATAATGTTCAAGCAAGGGCGGATTATCGCGCAGTAATTCATAAGAGCGCAACAGCAATTCGGCAAAATCAACAACACCAGTGCGTTGACAAGTGTCTTCATAAGTTTGATACAAACGACACCTTTGCAAAAGCCAAGCACCTCCCTCATTAACCAGAATATCTTTAGCACGCCTACCTTCATCTTTATGGTTATTAATAAAGTATTGCGCTTGTTTGGGAGAGAAGATTTTTTCATCCATATCTAACTCTTTCAATACCCGTTTAACAATGCGTAATTGATCATCACTATCCAGAATTTGAAAGGATTGCGGCAACAAAGCGTCTTGCCAATGTATGCGTAATAAACGGTGCGCGATACCATGAAAAGTGCCAACCCATAAACCTTGCGTCGAATTTTGATGCAAAGCATCAATACGAGAACGCATTTCATTAGCCGCCTTATTGGTAAAAGTAACGGCCAAAATCTGATGAGTGCGAGCTTGTTCAGTTTCTAATAACCAAGCAATGCGGTGAATCAAACAGCGCGTTTTGCCACTACCGGCCCCCGCTAAAACTAAAATATGTTCCAACGGAGCCGTCACCGCTTCAAGTTGCGCTTTATTCAGTGTATCCAGTAAATGAGAAACAGACATGATTAAATGATAGAAGATAAAGAGTGAATGTAAATCATCAAGGTATTGTAACCTATAAAACGCAGAAGACACCTTTCAGCCATATCGGGCAGACACGCAGGTCTGCCCCTACAACGGGCTTGAATGGAAATCGGTTTGGGAGGGAGGGGGTGGGGAGGGGAGGGGACAATGCCATTAAGTTAAGCGAGGGCGAACACGCAGGTTCGCCCCTACAGTCCCTAAATACGTTGTGTTTTGTAGGGGCAGACCTACGTGTCTGCCCTTAACTAACAGGTATTTTAGCGCAAAGGGCAACCACAAGGGTTGCCCCTACAAGCCGTTTGTAGGGGCAATCCCTTGTGGTTGCCCCTTGGTTGTTTCTAATAAAATACCTGAAAATTTATGGTTCATTACTTAACTGTCACAAGGGAGGACACGCAGGTATGCCCCTACAAAACCCATTTATGGGCCTCTGGGGCTTGTGCCCTTGCGTGTTCGCTTTTTTAAGCGACATCATTTTTTGGAGGGAATAGATTGCATTATTGGCTGCGGTTAAGACTCTGTTCAAAATGGCCTTTTTCTCTTCCTCTTCTAATTCAGATTCCAGATCGTAGTAGGAATCTGTACTCGGAATATAGATTTAATGCCAGTAAAACTCAAAACGGGCATGAACAGTAGCTGTTCATTATTTAGCTTCGCGCACCGAAGGCTCACGCAAAAGTTTTGCGCGCAAAACTGTATTTAGCGAAGCTAAATGTGAATTTCACGCAAAAGTTTCGCGTAGCGAAACTTTTGCGTGAAATATAGTTTTGTTCAAAAGTTCATAAGTTCACCTTTTTGTCATTACTTGATGTTGTTAAGTACTGAAGCACAAATAAACAGGTATTTTACCGCAAAGGGCAACCACAAGGGATTGCCCCTACAAGCAGATCGTAGGGGCAATCCCTTGTGGTTGCCCCTCTTCTTGGTTGCCCCTCTTCTTGGTTGCTTCTATTTATTAATTAAAAAAATACCTGAAAATTTCTGGTTCAGTACTTATGATGAGAATGCGTGAAGGCCTTGATGGGTAATAGATTACTGTTAAGTAGCAATAATGATTTCCATTATTTTTAAATACCATTATAAAGCAGGTCAACACTTTTATGTCATGAAAGTGAACGCTATCCTTTACCTGAACGGGCTAGAAAAGCGTACACATTGAATTGCATCAATTGTATAGCAACATGGTTGGTTGATGCGGTTCGTTTCCTCACCACATCTTACCGCATGTTACAGGTTATTTACTATTAAGTTCAAGTGCAGATAATAAAGTTTCTATGTCTTTAGC
>Ga0164315_10002008_pt1 | contig 15498 bp, 40 predicted proteins | sample GuaBasSedimGuay6_FD_113737 | JGI IMG/M metagenome (GOLD analysis project Ga0164315, IMG submission 113737) | Subseafloor sediment microbial communities from Guaymas Basin, Gulf of California, Mexico - Guay6, Core 4569-2, 0-3 cm | ecosystem: Environmental > Aquatic > Marine > Hydrothermal vents...
CAGCTCTCCTTAAATTAGCTCTCCTTAAATCAGCTTCACTTAAATTAGCTCTCCATAAATCAGCTCTCCATAAATTAGCTTGTTCTTTAACAGCTTTTTCTACTGCCTCTTTCAAAGTTTCTGCTTCTGTTTCATAGATAACTTCATTAGTCCATCTATTTTTTATTTGTATTTTCATTTTGATTTTTCCTCTTTTTTAGTGGTAGGGTTTAAATTATTTTGAGTGGCTACCATCTCTTTTTCAGAGTTGAAGATTTTGTTTATTTCTTTTAAAATTATTTTCACTGGTTTCATAGGATTATCTCCAAATTTAATTTTCATATTTTCTTTCAACTCCCCAACTTTTTTATTAAATTCTTTTCTCACATCATTAATGGTAACATCGCCAAATCTATCAACATACCAGATTCTTTCTCCACACTCACAACTAAAAGTGTGAATTTCCTTTTGATGTTGCATTATCTTCCCACATTTGGGGCAAGGGTAACCAAATTCTTGTTTTGCTTTTCTATAAAACTTATCCATTCCTTTATCAAATGATTCTCGAGTTGCATAGTGCTTGTTCCAAATTTCTGCTTTTATTTCTTCAAGTTGTTTTTCAGTTTGGAGTTTCATTTTCTAATTATTATCGCCCAACCACTAATCATTTTTTTAAAATAAACCTCATATCCCTTTGAAATAAAATAATCAAATAATTCTTTGATTTCCTCATAATATACTCTATCATTATCATTTCCTAATAACTCCAAATATATTTCACTTGACTTTCTTTGTTCTTTTTCTGTTTTTGTTTTCATTTTCATCAATATATCCCAACCAAAAACAATAAGTAAATTCTTTTTTTTCTCTTCCTTTGAATTTTTTATAAAACTCACAATTCTTACAATCTATAATTTGTTTTCCTTCGGCTTCTTCACTACAAGTTCCAGCAAAACCCTCTTTATCAATAAAACAAATTGTTCTACTCATTTTAATGCCTCATCTAAAATTTTAATTGCTTCTTGAAGTCCTTCTATTTTATGGGCTTCCTCACTATTTGAACAAAACATAATTTGTGTTTCAATCTTCTTTTTCAACTCCTCAACTTTTTTATTAAATTCTTCTTTTGCTAATTTGTAACCTTCAAGTTTTGCAGCTCTTATTAATTCATCATAATCTTCTCTATCAATTTCTATTGGACTTATGCTACCATCTTCTACATCTGGTTTAAATGCTGCCTCTGTTTCAGGTTGGAATTTTCTTGGTATTCTTCTTTTTAATTCTTCAATTCTTTTCCTGATTTCTTTTTCAGTTTTCATTTTGATTTTTCCTCTTTTTGAGAGTCCTCCATCTCTTCAAGCACCCATTTGAGAGCAGATATTCTTCCTAAAAGAGCTTCTACATCTCCATATGTAGACTTATCTAAAGTTTCTCCTAACCTATTTCCAATATCCATTAATTTTTGTCTTATCTCTTTCTCAGTTTTCATTCTAACTCCTTTCCTGCTTTTTTAGTGATTATTTTTCTAATTTCTCTGTATAGCCATTCATTTTTTATCCACTTAATCTCATCTAAAACCTCTTTGATGAATTTATTAAATTCTTCTTTGGCTTTTCTGTAACCTTCAAGTTTTGCTTTTTTGAGTTTATATTCCTCATATAAATATCCAGTATCTTTAGGTGTGATATGCATGTATTTATTATAATTACCATAATGTTTAAACTTTTTAACGTGATTTTCTATTGCTTTATAAGAATATAATCTAACTCCACATTTAGGACATTTAGATGGGCTTTTTTTATGGATTTCTTTATCTAATCCTTCAATTTCTCTTTTAAGTTCTTTTTCTGTGTTGGTTTTCATTCTAAATCCTCAAATCCTGCTTTTTGTTTGATTATTTGCTTAATGTCTTTTAATACTTCATATTTTAAATCCAAATTCTCGTGCCCCCAAGTTCTGTTTTTAAAACTTTTATCAATCTCATCTAAAATTTCTTTTATGAATTGTTTGTCTTGTTCTGTTAATAGGGTCAATACTCTTTCTGATTCTTCATAAGACAATCCTATGTCAATCAAGTATTTTCTAATTAATTCTCTTTTCTTACTCAAAGTTTTTTCTTTTTTCATTCTACCAAACCTCCTGCTTTTTGTTTAATTATTGTTTCAACTTCAGTTAAAATAATTGATGGAAGCCTATCTCTTCCAGATGCTGTTTTTAAATTTATTTTCCAAATCTCATCTAAAATCTCCCTAAACTTCTGCTTGACTATTTCCTCTGAAACATACCAATATCCCCTAAATTTTATTTTATGCCCTCTTGCCAGTGCTTTTTCTTTCATTTTAAATCCTCTTCTGTGATGTTGAAGAAATGTTTAATCCACTCTTCAGTTGCACACCAAGCAGCTAAATCCTGCATATTTACTTTTGTTTTGGGAAGTCCTACAAATTTTTCTTGATTGTTTTCTGTAAACTTAACCCACTTAATCGCTTCTTGTTTTAATTTAGTTTTACTTACATGTTCTTCGCCAAATCCACATTCATTTTCTCCTAAATCCTTCAACGTTTTGAGTTCTTTATTCATCTTCTACCAACTCCTCCCCGAATTCTTCTTTAAACAATGAATTTAAATCACCTTCATCAAGATTAAATCTTTCTAACATTTTTTCTTTCAATCTTTTTATGGTTTGTTTTCTCCTTCTATTAAACTTCTGAAAAATATACCTATAACAATTAAGATAAACTTTACTACATTTTTCCGAACAAGTAATACTATTTGACTGCCTTAAAACTGCCCCTTTAATTCTTCTCCCATTCTTATTCTTTCTTATTGGAAACTCTTTCTCACAAATAATACATTTTTTATATTCTACTTCTACATTACCTATCTTCTCACTCAAGGTTTTTTCTTTCATTTTGATTTTCCATTTTCTTTGTTCCTCCATCTCTTTTCTTTGTTCATTTTGATTTATGTTTTATAATAATCTCCTTCAATTTTTCTATAATCATCTTTCTTTGTGGATACCAACCATTAACCAAATTTGAATAAAATGCTTTTACATCTCTTTCAAGGTCTCTATCCTCTCTAATCTTTGCTTTTATCTCTTTTTCTGATTTCATTTTGATTTTCCTCCAACTCCTCTAAACATTTATCTATAAATCTTATTTCATTTTCTTCTTGTTTAACCCAATTTCTATATCTTCTTAATCTCTCTATTGAAGTTCTTCTTTGGTTTTTTAGGTATTTTTCAGTTTTATTTTTCATTTTTCTTTAACATAAAAACCCCTCAAAAACAAGAGGGGTGTGGAATTCATTTTAAAAGGCCTTAACAACTAAGTAACCTTCTTCGTCGGTCACAGTTTCGAATTCTTTGCCTTTTAACTCTTCCAAGTTGCTTACTCCTGCGAAATTAAGGAATAGAGCTAATACAGAGTTTTTTCTTATCTTCTCGTCTTCATCCAGATAAAACCACAATCCTGATACAACGACTTTATCTTTCTTCAGCACTTTCACTGAAGAGATTTGTATGGCTTCATCTCTGTCTGGATGCTTAACAACTAATACAACTTTCTCATTAATCTTGCTTCCGAAAGTTACTGGAGTTATTTTAATGTCTTCTACTTTCACTTTTGCAGGTTTCAGAGTTTCAACTTCTTTTTCACCTATTCCCACTTTCAGCTTTTCCTGTGTTTCCATTTTTTTCCTCCTTATTGTTTAATTGAACAGTAAATCCGCATTCACAACACACAGCTTTATCTGGGTCATCGGCACAAGTTACAAACTTCCTGATGTGAACCTCTCCAAATTCATCTTTTCCGCATAATTTGCATTCATGGTATATGTATTTTTGTTCATATTCTATCATTGCAACGCCTCCTCTGTTTCTTTATTTAACAATTCCATCTGAATATTTTTGATTTCAGAAAAATAAGGCTCTCTTGAACTATTAAACCAAAATCTCTTCCATTTACTCCATTTATCAAAACCTACTTTTTCTTTCCAGATTTCTTTAGCTTTTTCAAATAATTCTTCACCCTTTATCTCTAAGATTTTTTTCTTAATTTCATATCTTTCAATATTTTCCTTTTTCATTTTACTTTTCCCCAACCTCCTCAATTAACTTCTCTGCATAATCCTCATCGGCAGGGTTAGAATTAGGTTTATGGGAGTTAGAAACCCTGCCCTTATCCTCTCCAGAATATTTTATTTTGCATAATTCCCCAAACTGCTTTTCCAGCTCTTTGAGTTGGCCTATTGTGATGTTTTCAGGGAGAGCATCAATGCTTATTTTTAGTTCCATTTTTTTTAACCTCTTGTTTTTCTTTATGATGTTTTTCTAAATGAAGCCTCAGATTATACTCCACCTGCGAGGGAGAAGTTCCCTTTATCTCTCTATCACATTCTGGACAATAGACATAATACACTTTCTTGACTTCTTCTTTTTGTTTTATTTTAGGTTTCATTTTTTTCCCTCCTCCTTCAATGTTTTAAGCTTCTCTTCCATGAAATACCCTATACCCTAAACTATTTAAATGTTTCTAATCATTGGAAAGTTACACTATACCCTATGCACCATTACAAAGTGATTAAGAAGTTTTAAATACATCAAAAACCTTTTAGGAAAAATGGAATGGAAAGAGTGGATTGGGAAGAAGGTTTTTGTTCAGCTTAAGAAAGGCGGGATTTATTCTGGAAAAGTTATTGATGTTGACGATTCTTTTAATCCTTTAATCTTTATTACTATAATAGACAAATTCGGGGAAAAAGTTACATTTACTCATTCTGAAATTATTAAAATAAAGGAGGAGAGAGATGAAATGTCAAAAATGTGAAAAAGAATTTAAAGAAGATTTTTTGCAAGAAAGCCATGACATTCCGTGTTACTTGTTCGATGGAGATAAAAGAAAAACAAAGAAACAAAAGGCAGACAAATACGGAAGACACTGGCTCTGTAAAGATTGTCACCAAAAATATGAATCGCTAATTTTAACAGCTTGTTTGAAATTTGTAGGTGAGGAATTAGTTGACGATGAAGAAAGAGTATTTTGGATAAAAGAATTATCAAAACAACCTGAAAACTTAAAATTAGAATTGAGAAAAATCGCTGAAAAAATAAAGGAGGAATTCTTCGATGGTTGATATATTCATTGATAAAATATTACATAATCACAGATTAGAAAAAGAGTGGTACGAAAGAACAAAAGACTTCATACGACTTAATGGATATAAAAAGATGTTTGACAAATTTATGAAAGCAGTAGAAGAAGTTAATGAAGAATATTGGAAAAAAAATACTTTTCCTAAAAGAATTTTTAAAGGAGACTTAAAAATAACAGATATCGCGGATGAATTCGGAATAAAGCCTTTAAAAAGAAAACTGAGAATTTGCCCGTTTCATGAGGATAAATCTCCTTCTCTGAGCTTATCTAATGAAAAAGGTGTTTTTAATTGCTTTGGGTGTGGAGCAAAAGGAAACATCATAACTTTTTATGCTATGTTAAAGGAGATTAGAGAAGATGCAAATAAGCAAAGAAAAATATCTTGAAGCAAAAAAAGAATTATTTGGTGAATCCTCTATCATTGAAAAAGTTATTAGAAATTATCTTAACAAAACAGACTTATCAAAACAACTTCTTCAAATTCAGCCATTATATTACGACGAAAATAAGATTTGGTGGGCATGGGACACAAAAGAATTTAGATGGAAAATAGTTGATGAAACAGACATTTTAAATTTTGTGAGAGAATTAAGTTTTGCTAATACAATCAAATCAAAGGAAAAAAGTGAAATCTTAGAAGCGTTAAAACAAGAGGCCAGATTAAACAAGCCAAAAAAAGCTAAAAAAACATGGGTGCAGTTTAAAGATAAAATCGTTGATGTTGACAATGGAAACGAAATTAATGCTACCCCAGAATATTTTATCACTAATCCTATTCCTTATGAACTACACAAAAAAAGATTTATTAATACTCCCATTATGGATAAAATCTTTAAGGAATGGGTTGGAAAAAATTATGTTCAAACTTTATATGAAATAATTGCTTATTGTTTATTACCCAATTATCCTATACATAGAATATTTTGTTTAATTGGTTGTGGAATGAACGGAAAGAGTTGTTTTCTTAATCTGTTAAAGAAATTTATCGGAAAGAGTAATTGTTGCTCAACAGAACTTGATACTCTATTATCATCAAGATTCGAAGTTACAAGACTACATAAAAAACTTGTGTGTCAGATGGGAGAAACAAATTTCAGTGAGATAAATAAAACATCTCTGTTAAAAAAGTTATCTGGAGGAGACTTAATAGGATTTGAGTATAAAAACAAAAATCCTTTTGAAGAAAATAATTACGCTAAAATTATAATTGCTACAAATAATCTTCCTGCAACAACTGACAAAACAATCGGATTCTACAGAAGATGGCTCATTATTGACTTCCCAAATCAGTTTTCAGAAGAGAAAGATATTTTGCTTGATATTCCAGAAGAGGAATATCAAGCACTTGCAGTCAAAAGTTTAGGAATTCTAAAGGATTTGCTTGACAAAAGGGAATTTCACAATGAAGGAGATGTTGAACTAAGAGCAAAAAGATATGAAGATAAAAGCGATCCTCTTGAGAAATTCTTAAAAGAGTACACTATAGAAGACTTAGAAGGCAGTATTTGGAAATTCGAATTTGAGAAGAGGTTAAATGAATGGTGCAAGGAAAACAAGTTTAGACAACTGTCAGAAGTCGCAATAGGGAAAAAAATGAAGGAAAAAGGCATTGAACAATCCCAAAAGATGTCAGATTGGTTCATTGATGGCCAAAAGAAACTTTTAAGGGCTTGGGTAGGGATTAAATGGAAAAATTTCAAATAAACGGCTGATTCTAAGCATACCTCCATTTCCAGTGGAAATACCTATAGCCCCTTGATTTCCAGTGGAAATCCTTTAAATTTGGGGTTTTTAAGGCTTAAAAAGGCAAGTTAACAGGTTTAACAAGATTAACATGTAAGGTATACTCAAAATTACATGTATAATATTAATAGGAATCACTTGTTAATCCTGTTAACCCTGTTAATTTTACTGCTTTTTTGGGTGTTTTCTCATTTTTGGGTGTTTTCTCATTTCTCATACTCAATAATTTTTACTCAAAAAAAATGAGATTCTAACACCATTCACTCCTTCCCATATCACATAGGGTCGCTTTTAGTTTATCGTTTTCTGCCTTTAACTCTTCAATTTTTTGATTTAATCTTAAAACAGTCTCAGCTATAGCATAAACAAGACTTCCAAAATCTATTCCATATTTTTCTCCTTTTTTATAATGCAATTCTGTTTTAACATAATCTTTTTTTTCTTTATCATATTTATAAACCTGATTTATTACTCTGTCCTCTTTTGCAATCACTGCAATTTTATCGTGAACTTTTGAAAAATCAATATGTTTGAATGCTGGTGAATCTGGCTCTGATTTATGATATATTCCATCTTCTCTTGGTTGTATATCTAAAATCTTTAATAATTCTTCAGTGGAAAATTCTTTGAATGTCGCACAAGTTACATCAAGGAAAGCATGACCTGCTATATTTCCATTCACATGTAATTTATGACTTGGACTCGTCGTGCCGATGCCGACGTTGCCGTTTCCTGCAATGTGAACTGCTTCTGTTAGACTCCCTGCATTATACGTTCGCAGTCTCAATGCAGTTGTGCCAGAATCATCAGAACGGCGAGCTTGTAAGTATGCGATGTCGCCTCCTGAATATGGTACCAGATAAATATGTCCCGCTAGATAAATGTTTTGTGTGCCTGCTTGCAGACCATCATCTGTAAGCCAAATGTGTCCGGACCCATCCACATCGAAATGTCCTCTCGGTTCCGTTGTACCGATGCCGACGTTGCCTGTTGACGCTTCCAGATTCAATGGTAATTTATTATTTGTAACATCATAAAAACACAAATCATTTGCTGGGCATCCACTACCAGATTGAGATATTTTCCACAAATTTGGATATGATGAACTGTCAAAATATACTTCCCCTGCTGTTCCATTAACTAATATATCATCATTCACCTCTAATTTATAACCCGGACTCGTTGTCCCAATGCCGACGTTGCCTGAAGGATTAATAACCATTGCGTTTAAGGCATCATTCTGATTTCTGAACATTAAAGAGCCATTATCCGCATTCCAAGCATCAGTCGTAGATATAATCCTCCACCATTTAGCGTTTGTGTCATTACTTATTAAATCTATATTCGCATTTCCAGAAGCATTTATCCTTAACCCAGCTTTGATCATCAGGGCTATATATTTCTAATATCCTTCCCCATCCGGTTTGCCCAGGAGAAGTTGTGCCAACACCTACATTTCCTCCTTTAGCAACAAAAAACCTGTCCTGCCATCCTGCTACATAAGTTCTCACAACAAAGCCATCATTTGCATCTTGACCTATAGTAACGAAATGTCCGTCTGTACCTGTACCTGCTCCGAATAATATAAGGACATCGCTTCCACCAGCAACTGCCTGTTGCTCATATAACCTAATTTTAGCATCATCAGAAGTGTTAATAACAAACTTATAACCTCCTGGACTCGTTGTCCCAATACCAACCCTGTCATTTGCAGAATCAACAAATAAAGTTCCTGAATCAACTGTTAAATCATAATTTCCTAAATCAACATTCTGAACAGCTCCAGTATAAGGAACAAATATATTCTTGAATATCTCAGTATTAGCTGGAATTTCCCATCTGCTTGAAGTGCTCCCCTGATAATACACTCTTAATGTTGGTGCATTTCCACCCCCGCTAACACTTGCATAAAGTTTTCCTACAATTCGGCTTCCATCACTTGGTAAATAATCCGCATCAAGCTGTAATGGCACCAGATAGGTTGACCTTCCATCTATCTCGTTTGATAATGAGCTTGTAGCTACTAATACTTCAGAATCATCGCTTTTTCTTTCATATAGCTTCCAGTAAACACGCAAAGTCTTTGTTCCAGTTGTTTTTTCTAATGTTATAAACCAGCCATACACTCCTTTTAATAACTTTTGAGGAGCTTTACCTGTAGCTGAAATCCATCCATCAAGATACAAGTCATCAGTCAAACTGCTATACTCATCATAAAATTCACTATCACTGGAAGGGTCAAGATAACATAGTTTATACCCTGTTGCATCTGTGCTATTATACATGTAATAGGCAGCACCAAGCGAGGTTACAGCCAAATCAACATACTCTTTATTTACAATAGATTTTATATCAGAACTGCCGTTGGGAGTATTGTATAAATATCCTCTTTTATTTGAAGTATTAACAAATAAAACAGAAGTTCCAGAAGAGTTTTGAACATCAAATGCTGAGCCATCTGTTTTTATTGTGAGGAGTCCTGTCATTGTGTCTCCTGTTTCATTTACATAAATATCCGCTCCTGAATCTTGGTCTGTTGCACAACTTAAAATAGAACCATCAAAAGTTAATTTATCTGTTCCTGAACATATTGGAATGTTTGTTATATTTTGATAAGCTACTAAAGTTTTGTTTTCTAAAGGAAGGTCTGAAGTTTGAAGAAAATTGGAAGAGGGTTTCACAATTATTACTTCTGCGAGTATTAGTGGCATTAAGATTAATAGAGATGTCAATATCAATAATTTTTTCATGAGAATATAATGATTTCAGTATTTAAATTATTTTTCAATAAACAATAAACAATAAAAGATTCAAGAGAAAGTACAATAATATAAAATACACAAAAAATCAAAAAATTTATAAACTACTAAAAATATATATTAATATGTCAAAAGTTACAATCCTAATATCAGAAGAATTTTGGGAATATCTAAATAAACAGAAAAAAAGAGGGGAAACTTTTGAAGATATTTTAAAAAGATTAATCCAGGATAAAAAATCCAGCGAAAATAAAAAATAATGATAAAATGAAAGGAGGAAAGATGCTTAAAAAAAAGAAAGTTTCTGAAGAAAATTTTCCTGAGGAAGTGATTGATTTTCCTGAAGATCCACAGACAGAGATTGAGGAACTCAAAAGGAAAATAGAGGTTTTAGAAAATCAAAAGAAACAGGAAGAAGATGTGCCTGAGGAAGAATTGGAGGTCGAAAAAGCTTCTACTCCAGCTGCCATTCCAACCGTCCCAAGACTGATTTATTTATCAGACAGCGAAGCAATAAGACAAATTTTAGCTGAGATTCAAAGTCTGAGAGATTTCATTGAAGAAAAATTCAAGAAATGAAGGGATTATGGCAAAAGAAAAATGTCCTATTGAAAAATATATTTTAGGATATGATAAATGCCCTTTTCAGAAGATGTGTACAAGCAAATATAAAAAAGTATGTAAGTATAATCACAAATTAATAAAGAATTTTAAAATAAAAATTAAAGTTTAAATGATAGAATTAAGAGCTTATCATCCCTTGTCGAATACTCATATTACAGAGAGATTTATTAAAGGTATTAGATATATTAAGGTTACTCCGAAAAGTATAATGCCTTTAATTTTGGAAAAATTGAAGAAGATGTTTGAGAACAAACCTGTTGAATTCGAAGTTTCTGAATTAGGTTGGATTAAAATAGAGAAAATAAAGAGAGATGAACAAATGGAAAAAGCAATAAAAAAACTGGGAGTCAAAGAGGAAGGAATAGATGAAAGATATGTTTTAGAGCAGGAAGCCAAGATGCTTAAAAGTCAGGGCTATGTCGTAAAAATTAAAGAGATAAATGAATGATGGAGGACAAAAAGATGAATCAACCGAGAATTAAAAATCCGATAGATTTATTCTTTAAACTTGGAGATAAAATAACCAAAAATGATCCTGTTCGCCAACAGGAATTCACTTATTATATGCTTTGGATACTCTTTTTAGCTTTTTTGGGATTGTTTTTTACTAATCTTTTTAGATTTATAAAAACCTTAGATCCTTGGAACTTAATTTGGAGTGCCGTAGGTTTTGCGATTATGTCCCTGCAGTATTTCAATTTAAGGAATTTTTATCAGATGAGAAAAGCGAGAATTGAATTTGAATCTAAAAGGATAAATGAAGAAAGTGAAAATAAAATTGAAGATGTGGATGAAATGCTAAAAGGATTCACAAAATGAATACAAGAGAAGAAATTGAAGAATTACAGAGAAGATTAGATAGATTAAAACAATTAGATAGGAATTTTGGTATAAATCACCCTATAAGCGAGAGGAGAGGAAATCTCAGAGGAGATAAGATAACAGAAAAAATGAGAAAATGGCTTTTTATAATACTGACAAGCTTAGTTGCGGGAATAGCTGTTATATTAATTATCTGGAGAATAATAAGTAGGTTTTTTTAGGAAATGGAGATCAAATATATTGATTATGGAATTGGAAATAGAGTTGGAAATACAATATTTCTAAATAAGAATCTAAAAAAATATCCTGCATTGTATAATGCCGTGTTAGACCATGAAAAAAAACATTCTGGGAATTACTCAAAAAAGGATTTTCTTCTTGATTTTCATAATAGAGAGTTAAGAGGAGTAAAAGGAGAGTATTTTAGATTTATTCTCGAAAATCCGAGGTCTTGGATTAATTTCTTTCCGATAATAAAATTAGGAAATAAATGGTGTATTGATATTTCTCTTACTTTATTTTGGCTTATCATGGCCTCTTTTTTCATATTTATCTTCTTGTTTCTAAAATGACGATTAATATAAGTCCAAAACAAGAAAGAATAATTTATGTAATCTTAATACTGATCATTATAACTATGACTATAAAAATAAAATTGCAGGAAAAAAACTACGATTGCAACGAGTGCATCATAAAATTAAAACACTGGTTTAGATTTTCGAAGGGTAAGGTATTTATCCTTGAAGTCCCTATAAAAAAACTTTATGAAGGATACATTGACGGTAAATGCCCTGTGATGTGGGATGAAGTTAATGGATTTTCTTTTACTGAAAAATTTAATGTAACTTATGAATACAATGGATAAAGAATTAAAGATAATGTTTTTATTGAAAGTTTTATTGTTAATTTGTTTAGGAATATTCTTCTTTGTTTTCATTACTTCTGTCAAGACGAATTGCCAAGCGTGTTCTTTTGAAATAGATAATAAGCTAATTTCCGTAGAAGAATTCTTCCAGTTGTATCATGGAAAGTGTTTAACAAATTTTAGATCTCTGCCTTTGAATTTGTCAATAGATCTTCCTAAAAATTCTTAGAGTTCACCTTGTAATTTACCCTTAGCAACCCTGTTACCTTTCAGTTTTTCTTCTATGTTATTAACTAAGGCAGATTTCATTTTCTTTCCAACTACTTCTGGACTAACAACCTTATATTTTTTCTTTTTCATTTTAGCTTCCAATCCTATATACAGTAGTATTACAGAATGGACATTTTCCCTTGTAAAACACTCTATTTTTGATTTTTTCTTTTGTTATGTTCTTCATCTCTACCTTCTTTTTGCATTTCATACAATACCCTTTCATATTCTAAAATATCTCCTTGGTTTTGATTTTCTCTTTTCTCTTTCTTTAGGTTTTATCTTTTGAGCTGTTTTGAGGACTTTGTCAAATAAAATTAATCCTATTCCAGCTCCGATAATTCCTTTGACTTCCATCTTGAATTTTTAATCCTGTGTGGGTCTTCTATCTTTTTTTCTTCTTTTTCCTTGATTTCTTCTTTTTTTTCATTTCCTATTTTCTTTAACTTTAATTTAATTATAATAAACTGAAAAAATAATTAGCATCTGCCTGAGCTGCCCTTTTTGTTGCGGGATCTTTTGTAACATTTGCCAAGGCCTGTAAAGCTCTTGCAGCAGATAATCTTCTTTTATGCAGACTCCAATTACTCGGACGGGATGCCAAAGCCAGTCTCCTTCTTGTTTCAGGAGACTGGCTTTTACTCCAACCGCCCAGGTTGTAAGGAGGTCTTTTTTTTACAGCTTCTTGGAACCATTTTTTTGGCATTTTACCTGAAACCAAATAATTCAGCAGTGGAAGCATCTCCCCTCTGCCGAGGATTTAAATCAAAGTTTAATTCAACTGGTTGCATTCTGACTCCCCAAATTTTTTCTCCCCTGCCAAACGTTTGTCTTAAAACATTTTCATGGAAAGAAAAATCTTCTCGAGGAGGTTTGAATTCTGATAATCTTTTTCCTAATGTAAAGCCTAATCTTTCAAAATGCCTAATCCTCTCGGCTTTTCTTTTTTCTTCTTCACTTAATAATAATTTTTTCTTTTTTATTTTTTCTTTTTTATCTTTTCCTGATTCTTCTTTAGTTTTAAGAGAATTATTTTTAGACAAATCTAAATAATAATTTTGTTTCTTCTTAATTCCAAATAACATCTTATTATTTTTTATACTTCCTTTTATGTTTTTTCTTATGTTTCTTTTTTTTGTCCCTAAATGATCCTATTCTTCCTGAAAAGCCACTTTTAAATCCTCTGCTAAAAGAAACTATCTCCTCTGATATCATTTTAATCTTTTTATGATTAATAGACTACTCCTGTATCTTCTCCTTTTCTTCCGAATGCTATAAAGATTATCGCAAGGATTAGTCCAGCGATACCGACGATTACTATTATGTCAAACCAGTTTCCATACTCTCCAAGCCCAATGACTGCCTTATTTGGAAGATCCCATTGAACTTCACTTGTATTGTACCAATCATAAGTACAGGCTGCATCATTGAAAGTGTCTGCCGTTGCATTTGTTAGTGTAATTACTCCGTTAGATGAACTTATAGAAACCGTGTAGTTTGCAGAAACTATTGTATTATTCACTGCACAAGCAGTTGCTGTTCCACTTCCTGTAACGTTACAATAACAAGTGCTAACAGATTTACCCCAAGTGTTAGCGAGAGTGTCTCCAGTGCTATTAATGAAAGTTGTTTCATTGTGTGTTGTAACTGTTCCTAAATCAGTTAATCTATTATCTCTGTAAGTAAGGAGCATCCTTGCTCCAATGGTCACTGTTATTCCTAAAACTAAGATACCAATGGCTAAATCAGTTAAATCAACTGCAGAGTATCTCTTTTTCATTCTCTTATTCTAAAAAAGATGATAACTTTCTGCTTAATAAGTTACTCCACCTGCCCCTCTTCTTCCGAATGCCATAAAGATCAATGATAGGATAACTGCTGCAACACCAACAATTACTATTATGTCAAACCAGTTTCCGTATTCTGAAAGTCCAGTAGCTGCTTTGTCAGCTAAGTTGTAAGCAGTGTCGTTTGCTGTGTTTGTATCTCTTACATTAAGCAATATTGTTGCACCGATAGATACTACGATACCTAATACGACAATACCTATTGCGAGGTCTGTTAAGTCAACTGCAGATGTTCTGACTTGCATTTCTTCAGATTGCATCTTTTCCATCTTTTCCTCCGTTTAATTAACTTAGAAGTCAAGAAAAATTATTATAAATGTTTGTTATAAATTGTAACAGAGTCATATCAATTCTAATACACCTTTATTGAGTCCTATCTTTCTAACTTTAAAAACAAATTTTGTTTTCCCGTTTATTTTTCCTGCTGCAATCTGAGAAGCTAAAGTGCCGTTTATTGTTATTTGTTTTAGATTGTATCTTTTCTTAAATTCTTCTGCGATTTCTTTTCTTATTCTTTCCAGTGTTTCTGCCAAGCTTTCATCTATTCTAACAGGAATTGTCCTTTTCATTTTTAATATCTTTCCTCACTTTTTGTTCCGATGGTAAATAAAATTGTGGCCATCAATAAAGAGATTACTATAACAGGACTTATTAAACTGATTCTCCAAAAATAAACTGAAAATACAAAACTGATGAAACAAGCAGATGCAAGAGCTCTTTTTGTTCCCATTGCTATACCAACAAAAAAGACCATTACAAAGATGATAACTATAACTGCGCTGGAAAAAAATCCTCCTGTAACATTGTTCATATATTTCACATAGTTTCCAATACCATCTATTGAAGTTCCATTACTGAAATTTGTAGGCCATTCGTGCCAAGTTGCATTTACCATCTTACATGTTTGGTTCTCCTTTTACTCCTTTTAATATTAAAAATACAATAAATATTAAAATTCCTGTATAAATTAGAGGAAATGCCCAAGTTGGAACAATATCTAATGTGGGGACTGTTGATTCATAAACTCCGATTGTTATGGGAATAAATTGCACAGTTAATAAAATTGTATTTGCTAATCCCTTTATTCCGTTCCAGACCTGAGCAAGTTTGCTTCCTGCCTGTTTCATTGTATCTAAATTGTCTCTTATTATTTGTGTTTTTGTTTCTAATTTTTTTTGATAGGATATGAGGTTTCCTTCAACACTCGCATATTTCGAATCAAGGGTTTGATTAGTTTCAGTAGTATTATAGGCGAGATAAGCATATCCCCCAAAGAATATTCCCATTACCAATAAGATAATTAAGAATGTTTGAGTTATAGTTGCACTTGAATTTCTTAGTTTTATTTTCTGATTAGCCATATTATAATTCCTCCTACAAAAGAGATGCTTAAAAAGGATGCATAATCTATTGGCTGAAATCCTAAAGCAACA
>Ga0164315_10002009_pt1 | contig 15494 bp, 6 predicted proteins | sample GuaBasSedimGuay6_FD_113737 | JGI IMG/M metagenome (GOLD analysis project Ga0164315, IMG submission 113737) | Subseafloor sediment microbial communities from Guaymas Basin, Gulf of California, Mexico - Guay6, Core 4569-2, 0-3 cm | ecosystem: Environmental > Aquatic > Marine > Hydrothermal vents >...
ATATGGACCCATTAAGCTTTACAGCATCTGGTGTCCCTCTGGCTATTTTTGTTGGTATTGATACTACTGTGGATAATGCATTTCTCCATGGATAATATGCCATTACTTATTTCCTGTTTGTGTATTATTTAATATCAAGGACATGATCCTGGGTTAACATATGCTAAGTTTCTTGATTCTAATTGAGATCTTTCTGTTGAATTTGGAGCAACTAATGAATTACAAGAGTAAAACATTCTTCTTGCATCTGATGCATTACTTGTGTCTACTTCTGCGATACATATTAAATCATAACACCTATAAAAACAATAATAAAAATTACAACCTGTTGCCGTTCCTAACCCTGTAGCTATAAAACTTGTCATATTCTGACAATCATAAAATGAACGATACATATATGTAGCTACACTAAAATCAGCTGCCCCGAATTCTAATAGAGATGTACACCCTCTCCATGCATAATAGAAGTTTTGTCCTGAGGTAAACTGTATAGCTGGAAAACTTGTAAGATTACTACAGTTATACCAGGTGTTCTGGAAGTATGTACCTGATGGCAAGGACAATAGCGGAAAAGTAGTAAATCCAGTACAATCTCTCCATGCACCATTGAAATTAGTTCCACTTGATAAATTTATCGTATCAGGAAAGCTAGTCATATTATAGCAATTTTGCCATGTATATGAAAATAATGTTCCTTGTGATAAATCTATATCTGCAGGGAAAGTTGTAAATCCATAACAGTTATACCATGCATACGAAAAATTAGTACATGAACCAAAATTTATAGATGATGGAAATGAAGTGAGTGTATAACAATTATACCAAGCATATGAAACATTTTCTGCACTGCTTAGGTCTAGTGCTGGAAAGCTAGTGAAACCAGTACAACCGTTCCATGCATTATTAAAACTTATACCAGCAGACAGGTTTATATCTGCTGGAAATTCTGTTAAACCAGAACAGCTACCCCATGTGTTGTTAAATGTGATTACGGATGGAAATTCTATTGATGGAAATGAAGTAAGCCTATAACAATTATACCAAGCATTATTCATGCTAGTTGCATTCGGCAATGTTATTACTGGAAATGATAAGAGCCCATAACAGTCATTCCATGTTTGATAAAAATTAATTCCACTAGGAAAATCTAGTAATGGGAAGTCTGTTAGATTAGTACATCTACGCCAGGTGCCATTGAATTCCTCTCCTTTTGGAAAACTTAATACTGGAAACATTGTTAATCCATAGCAATTATACCAAGTCTGATAAAAGCTAACTCCGTTGGGGAATCCTAATTGAGGGAAATCTAATAAACCATAGCAATTATACCAAGTTTGATAAAAATTGGTTCCATTAGAGAAATCTAAAATAGGAAATGATTGTAGTCCATAACAGTTGTACCAAGTTTGATAAAAATCAGTTCCACCGCTTAGATCTAACGTAGTTGGCATAGATGATAAAATATAGCATCCACTCCATGCACGATAAAAATCACTACATGCACTTAGTGTTATTTCTGGAAAACTACTTAATTTACCATTGTTATACCAAGCTTCCTTGACTGTAGTAGCTGCTGGTAAATTAGGTATATCCAGTGTTGATAATGAGCTACAACTATACCATGTTCGGTAAAAATCAGTTCCTAGATGCATGTCCTGAATTGTTAAGCTAACCATCTTATTACATCCAGACCATGTTTGGCTGAAGCTGGTAACATTACCCATATCAATGGCTGTAAAATTGGAAAGATTACTACAATTATACCAAGCATTGTTTAGGTTAGTTGCTGAACTGAAATCTAATTCTGGAAATTCTGATAGTGCTGAACATCCGTCCCATGAGCTTATGAAGTTTTGTCCAGAAGATGTATCTATTTGTCCTATACCAATTAGATTATTACAACTATACCATGCACGTTCAAAATCAATTCCTGAACTCATATCTATTGATGGAAATATTTCTAAAGAATCACAGTTATACCAAGCATAGCGAAAATTTGTTACATTATGTAGATTAGTAGCATTAAATATTTTTAATTGTGTTAAGTTATTACATATTGATTCTAAATTAGTCATAGATGTTCCATCGACTATATTTATTTCCTCATATGTATTTGTATTAAATCTTATTCTGCTTACACTACCTGGTGTTTGTGGATATACAACTATAGTTCCTGTTGGAACTGCCTGAGCTGAAACATCAGATGCATACTGTATTATATTGCCATCACCCCAATCAACTTCATAAGGTCCTGTGCATGTTAATCTACATGATGAAGTATAATTAAGAGGTACAACTCCTACTATTGCTCTAGAATCTAGTATAGGGCAGAAGCCAGAGTTATCCCAGATTGCACCAGCTTCAAGTTTTGCTCTAGCTGTTGCATCTGGAGCTACCAATGCTGGAGTGTCAAGAAACATGTCTATACCACTTCCCATAGATGTAGTATCTAATCCAGTTAAGCAGGTTAATGAGGTACAACTTTTAAATGCATAATCTGTTACTATTGGAGATGTTACTTCTAGACCTGCAATACTTACTAGGCTGTAGCATCCCTCAAATGTTGAATCTATTGAAATTACTCTGTCTGCATATTGAATATTAAATCTTTCTAGTGTTTCCAACCATATACAAGTCCACTCTAGGGATAGTAAGCTTTCTCCGTTTTGTATGTCTATACTTTTATAGGTATCAGTGTCGAAATACATATATGGAACATTTTTACCTCCTGGCTTATTTCTTATCTTTATATTACCAGTTGGAATTTCAGAAGCATAACTCCCTGATACATAATCTACCCAGATAGAATCACCCCAATCAACTTGATAATCTTCTACTACAACTATATCACAAGTGTCAACTAGGTTATGAGGTTCAGCTACTATATACAAATCTAATAAGGGGCAGTCTGTTGTGTTTATATAATCTAAATTCTTGTTATATAAATCGGTTTGTTCTGAGCTATTTGGATTTTGCATAGAAGTATTGTAAAACATTCTATACGTATCATATGCAGTTCTAGTGTCTAAAGCTGCTAAGCATATCAATTGATCCGATGAATACCATGCATATCGCAAATTAATATTACTTGTCTTACCAAGTCCAGTAGCAGAGAAGCCAGTCATGTCATCACAATTTTGCCAAGCATAAGATGCATTGTTAACTGAAGATAAATCTACAGCAGGAAAGCTCTTCATTCTATTACAGCTATACCAAGCATAACTTATGTTTTCTGCTGAACTCATATCTGTTGTTGTAAAAGTAGCCATATTATTACAGCTATACCATGCTCTATAAAAGTTGGTACCAGAACCCATACTGCCTACTTTAAACTTTCTCATATTTGAGCACTGATACCATGCATAATAAAAAGTTAATGAAGCTCCCATGTCTCCAGCTATAAATGTTTCTAGAGAATTTAGTTGATACCATGATCTATAAAAAGTTGTACTGCTGGACATATCTCCAGATACAAAAGTTTCCAACTTACTACACCCACGCCATGCTTCTTCGAATGTAGTACTGTTCTGCATATCACCTACGATAAATTCTTTTAAAGAATTACAGTTATACCATGCTCTATAAAAGTTGGTACCAGAAGTTAGGTCTACATTATCAAAACTATTCATATTATCACAATAGCCCCATGCCTGACCGAAATTAGTTCCAGATGCAATATTGACATTATTAAATGTAGCTAAGGAACCACAGCTATACCAGGCATTTTCAAAGTTTGTTCCGCTAGATATATCTATATCATTGAAAGTAGTTAACCCAGAATCATACCATGCACGTTCAAAATTAGTTCCAGAAGACATATCTAATGATGGGAATGTAGTTATATTCTGACAATAAGCCCATGCATAATAAAAGTCTGTACCTGATGATAAATCTGTTACTTTAAAATCAGACATCGAAGAACAACCACTCCATGCCTGGGTGAAGATTTCTCCTAGTGGCATTGCTATTTCTGGAAAAGAAGTTATAGAGTTACAATCTTGCCAAGCTCTATCAAAGTTAATTCCTGAAGATAAATCTAGTAATGGAAACTCTATTAAGTTGTTACAGTTATGCCATGCTCTTTCGAAACTAGTTCCTAAGGAAAGATTAAATGATGGCATTGTCACCATATAATTGCAGTTATACCATGCATATGAAAAATCAATCCCCTTAGAAAGATCTAAGAGTGGGAAGTCGATTATGTCGGAATTGTACCATGCATATGAGAAGTTGGTTCCATTAGATAAATCTAATGGTGGAAACACTTCGAAACTAGAATCTCTCCATGTATTGGAGAAGCTGGTTCCGCTTGATAAATCTAATAATGGGAACGATGTGAAATTGCTACATACTTGCCATGCCCCATCAAATATTTGTCCTGATGATAAGTCTAATATTGGGAACTCAAGCATATCCATATTATACCAAGCAGATGAAAAGTCTATCCCGTTAGATAAGTTTAATGTATCTGGAAAGCTTTCTAATTTATAACAATTGTACCATGCATAAGCAAAATTGATTCCACTACTTAAGTCTACAACTGGAAATTCTGTTAAGCTATTACAATTATACCAAGCGTAAGAGAAGTTACTCCCATTGCTTAAATTTAATAATGGGAATGTTGTAAATCCAGTACATCCAGACCATGCATATGAAAAATCAGTTCCACTACTTAAATCTAATGCGGCTAGTGATGACAATAAGTTACAATTATACCAAGCATATGAAAAGTTGGTTCCCTTTGATAAATCCAATAATGGGAATGTTGTAAAATCACAATTATACCAAGCATATGAAAAATCAGTTCCATTAGATACATTTAATAATGGGAATTCTGAAAACCCATAACACCCATACCATGCACCTGAAAAGTTCGTTCCCGATGATAGGTCTAAAGGTTGCATGGTTTTTAAACCTGAACATCCACTCCATGTTCTTTCAAAGTTGATTCCAGCACTTGTATTTAGTAAGGGAAAGGAAGTCAGTCCTGAACAATTTGCCCATGCATATGAAAAATCTTCTACTAGACTTGAATCTGGTATATCTAATTCAGCTAGTCCACTACAGTTTTCCCATGTGTTGGCAAAACTTGTAATACCAGCTAATCCTGTTGCCGAAAAGCTCTTTAGCTCAGTTAGATCTTTACACATACTTTCTAGCGATACTAATGTGTCACCTTTATATATGTTGACACTTTCATATGTGTTAGTTGTAAATTGTATATTTGTTACTGGTGCTCCAGCTGTATCATTACGTACAATGATTGTACCTTCAGGCGTACTTAGGGCATTGGTGCCAGAAGGATACTTAATGTATTCTCCATCACCCCAGTTAACCATGAAGTCACCAGTACAAGTTATGCCACATGAACTGAATTTTATGGATGCATCTTTTTCTGTATCTTCTGCTATTAATATATTTAGTAGTCCAGGTTCTAGTATTGCTATGAATCCTGATGGAACTTCTTGAGTAACTGTTTCTGTTGCTACCTCAAGGGTTACATTTAATTCTATATTGCCATCGTATCCACGCTTGTCTTCATCACTATACTGTGTAAGCCAATTACCATTATTACCCACACGTATTCTTAACTGATCACCTGTAGAATATGGATACGAAATATTGAGTCCTCTTGATTCAATTCCTGGAATATAATATGTATCTAACCAATATGGTGCCATTGGATTTGTATTACCAGAATTATCTGTACTCCTTACTACTGGTAATGTCTCTTCCATTGCTTGCCCTGTATTTTGCAGGAAGCCGGTTGACTCAGGTGGAAGTGCGCTTTGACTTGTGTATTCTATTGTTGTCCAGCTTGAGTATGAATCTGGTCCAGTCTTACTTCTAGACTCAATACGTAAGTCGTATCCGCAAATATAATTATATGATCCAGCTGATGGAGCATTGATAATTACATTTTTTAATACGGTAGTTAGGTGATTAGGCTCATCTTCATATTTTGAAAAATCTAAATCTATTATATAATATAACTCTTTAGAATAATTATTATATGCTTTTGGGAATTGGTCTTTTATTTTAACCATTTGATAGTTTGTTAAGAATGACACTTTATTATTTCTCTACTTTATTATATTAAATTATTACTGGATGTATACAGCCTATTTTTAGATCATCATCTGAATTTACTGAATTTATAACAAAATCCCAAGAAATTCCATCTATACTTTTAAACACCCTATTGTAGCTTGATCCAGATTCTGTAATATAAAATAAATTATTTATATAAGTATAGAGATGTGGTATTCCAGTATCCATTCCAAAAGGATATGTACTTTCGTCATATAAGAATACTAAATCATTCTCTATAAATGTTACACCACTATCAATACTTTTTAATACAACATATTTAGATGTTGATGCATTTCTATTGTAAAAGTGTATGTTATCTGATACATCAATTATTAATCCATAGTCTTCATAGCTTTCCCCACTATTAGTATATTCATAACTCCATGTTACAATTGGAGTTAGTGGATCTGATGGTATTAGTTTAATCATAACTACTGAATAATAAGTTGTAGCATCATCTTGCATGGTACCTGCTATCCATACATTATTCTGACTATCTATTTCTATTCCAGAAAATTTGTCAAATCGATAACCTGGTATCCCTACTGAATCTTTAACTACTTCTATCCAAGATTGTCCAGAATCTTGACTAGCGTAGACAGCTTTATAACTAGCTTTATACCATGTGTTTGATGCATCGTTATATGTGAATCCACGTGATACATTACTATCATTAGTATGTCTTGGTAATTGTGTCCAATGTTTAGGATTACTTTGTAAGTCTGTTGTTATATATGACTCTTGTGAATCACCATCATTATATATGTATGTATTTTGATTACTATTAAAAGCTGCAAATCCAGGTTTAGATATTGAATTCCATGAGTTTGCCAATGGTAAGCCTGAATGCTTCCAATTGGTTCCACCATCTATTGATACATATATTCCTGAATATTCATATCCTGCACCAATAGTAGCTGCTATTAATATATTTGCATTTCTTACTTTTGTTATACAGTTTATTTTTTCACTGCTTGATGTGATATTTGGATTCTGGTAGAGGGAGTCTAGTAAGTCAAAATCATAATCTGCTTCTCCAGTTTCCTGTGATCTATATAGTTGTCCATAATGGTCCTTATCTGCTAGAGCGAATCCACCACTAGGTACTACTGGAGGTGTTATATATTCTACATACTCTATCATATCCGAGTCTAATGAACTTGGTGCTACTGTGCCTGTAGAAAATACACTTGCACTTATATTTATTGGGTCACTAGAAGTTCCTGCACCTATTATTGTAAAGTTTGGTAAAGATTCTGTTTTTCCAATGAAGAGATGTTCCATTTGGGAAATCTCTTCAGTTAGAGTCGGGTCACCCTCTATGTAAGAGATGTCTCTTTCTATTCTTACTAGCTGTGTAGAGAAGATAAAGCCATTGACCATGGATAATTTATATCCCTGCTTTCTATCTATGACTGCATCTGATGATCTTCTCATATCTCTATCTACTATATTTATATAACTTTGCTGTAATTTTCTGAAGTAGTTGAAATCTTTATCATAGTAATTATTATATGCAAACATTATATCTCCACTAGAATTGATAGATGCTATCGTTACATGCTGAGAATAGCTTGAATGGTCTGTTGCGTAATCATATTTGATCTGTGAAAAGTTTTCATCATATTGTCTAATATACACATTTGAAGAATAGTTATAGACAACTGTAAATCCACCTTTGTATCTACCATCTGTTGTTGCTATTACATCTGGATTCGGATGTCCACTTGAAGATAATCGATATAGACCTAGTAGTGTCCCACTATTAGTAAATTTTCCATAATATGGATCTCCATAGTTTGCTCTATAATGAGCTACTACTATTTCTCCATTATCTATCATTACTCCTCTTGGGTTAGAGAAGTTGTATGTTGTAAATCTGTATGGTACAGCTGTTACCCATGAATTAGTAAGAGTGTTATATGTAATCTGATAGCCATAAGAGCCTGAACCTTCATATATTATTACAATTTTATTGTCTCCATTCTCTATCATTGCTGGAGTACTTGAAACTAGTGCATAATCATTAGTCAGATCAAGAGTATTGATTGCTAAACCATCTTGATTATATGTATGCATTGTGATGGTTCTATCATTTGTACCACCATCATATGTGTATGTTAATATTGCAGCATTGCCATCATGTGTTGTAGTTATTCCATATTGGTATTTATCAATTCCTACTTCTATTGCATCTACTACTAGAATGCCATCACCATCATATATCTTAAATGAAACTACATAAGCTGTATGATAGACAATCATTATATTGCCATTACCCAAGACTGTTCCCACTACGTTCTCACGTTGAATTCCATCTCCACCTATTACTGTTTCTTCTTTTAGTAAAACTGCATCTTCATCTATGATATAGAAAATAATATTAGTATTACTGTATGCCATTAATACCATCATTTTATTACCAGGTAATTTTAATGATCTCATTATATATACACTGGCACCTGGTGTTTCAGACAGTGGCGTTTCTTCTCCTACCCATGTTGAAGATACTGGTATATGATCTTCATACTCTTCTATCTCAGATGATCTTGGTCTTATTGCTGGATTAAATTCAAAGTCTACAGTTAGTGATCCTTCATTCCAATTATCTACTCCTTCTTCAAATGTAGCCATTGCTGCTAATTCTGATAGGGGGGTTATAGGGTAGTTACTAAATTCAAATGTTTGATTGTTCTTAAATGCTGTTTCTGTTATTCCACTTATTGTTGGATTGATATCTATGAATGGATTCACTCCAGGCTCTAATGCCTGTCCTTCTCCAGTACCTGTTATGTCATCCCATGTTGCATTTGGGTGTGTAGATGTTATTACTGCTCTATAGCTATCTTCATATATATAAGAAGACCTTGGTTGCTCTATCATTAGTAGCATTTCATTAACTGGTAAACCTACTACGACCTCTTCTTCTTCTGGTGTATCTGGTAGTGACTCATTTAATTCTTGATGCTCTGGTAGCATACATAGTTCTTTGGTTCTAAGTATACAGCAGCTTTCTGGTTGTAAAGGTAATATCTTGAATTGTTTAGAATCTAATTCTACTAAGTATGAATAGTCTTTGACTACTGGTGATATTCCTCCTGCTTCATCATATGAAACTGTGTTTATGAAAGAAGACCAATTAGGCCATAAATTTAACATAGCTATGTATTCATTATTATCTTCTCTGAAAGCAGAGATGGATATTGATGAATCTATATCTACATCTTTTAAATAGAATTCTAAATTTTGTACATCTAATCCTTCCCAGTCAATAGTTATGGTTACTCCATAATTATCAAATACTATTACCGATTCTGGTAATGTCTCTGGATACGTTATGTTGAATTTTGCAAAGAACGAAGAGTATGTAGATCCACTGTCTATTGCAGCAATATGATCTCCAAGTGAAACTCTTACATTTGGCAATGTTATCTTGTAGTCATAGGTTCCATCACCTTGTGGAATTATTTCTGAATTCTCAAGTGAAGTTGCTCCTGCATTGACTGTTCTTATGAAATATGGAAAAGTGTATTTTAAATTTACATCTAGTGATTTGTCATGCCTAAATGATAGATTAAACTTATTATATATTAATATAACTGTGGAATTTCTATATAAGAAATTATATCTATATGATGTAGCTCCGTCATGCATATTATGTTCTAGGTATGATAATAAAAATCTATTATCTACTTCCATAAGTGTTTCATATCTTGATGGAAACCTAAAAATATATTCTGATGGGTTTTTGTCTTTTGGATCTCTATATAGTAGATAGAAATGATAATTTGTTAATGAATTATCATCTAGATACTTAAGACTATATTTTTTATCTTCACCTTGGAATGTTTCTATATCATGTAATAAATTAAATTTGTGTTGAGGAAACTCCATTTCTGTTTGGAGTTCTACAGTGATTAAAGATACCCATGTTTGATTTGATGCTACAGAATTATAAGGTAGTTGGAATGTACTATCTGCTGGGGGGATATTAGCAGTGGCTTCATTAAAATGTTCTGTTCTTTCAGTTGAGCTTAAAGCTCTATCATAAAAAGACATCTCATCTATAGTAGCTGATATATTATATCCTGAATCAGTAACTCTTGGGGTTGATGCAACCATATCTTCATAGCCAGCATCAATATCCCCATTATTAAATGTTACACTATTTGATTCTGGACTACCATTTGCTGAAGCTGCTAAAGAATTATTTACATATACTTCTATCCTACCAGTAGAATAGTTGACTTCTGCTATTACATGAGAAGTAACACCGGGTGTTAATACTGCACCAGCACTTTCAGCAAACCATCCATCATATAAAGATGTAGATGCAGATACTGCTATCTTTCCATCATTTGAATATACCTGAAAGAATGCATGGTGACCTAACCAATCTGGCCATGGATACCAATCATTATCGTGCGTCCAGGTATGAACTGCATTTTCACATGTTGATTGATCTGAGAACGCAGGATCTGAGCATGAACCTGGTGTCCAAGTTTCTGGTGTCCAAGTTTCACCTGCACCATCACATGCTGGTTCGTCTGTATGTATCGGATCAGAACATATTCCTGCAGCTTCACAGGTTGATTGATCAAGATAAGAAGGGTTAGAACACACTGCTGCTGTCCAAGTCTCTACAGCAGTCTCACAGGCGTTCTTATTGGCATAGTTTGTATTAGAGCAAGAACCTGGTAATAAACAAGACGTTTCATCTCTTGTGCTTGGATCAGAACATATATTTGGAGCTACATCATTGGCGTATCTTGGCAATGACATTATCATTTCAGCACCAGCTATAGAATTAGGTTTAATTAAAAACTCTACTGTTACTGTCTGCTTCCCGTTTAGCAGATCTCTTATCTTACTACCAAACTTTATATGTGTAGATCCATTAAGGTTCGCAGCAGTATCTGTTTCATCAGATACTAATGCCTGTGCACCAAGTATTGACGCAGCTGAATAGGTTCCGTCTGCGGAACCTATTTCATCTGTAGCTACTAATCCTGATTCGTCACCAAATCTATTATACGAAATCGGTGAACTATCTAGTACTCTATATTTGTAAAGTAAACTCATATTATTCTAAAAGCCTAGTGTAAAAACCATTTGAAAATATAGATAGTTGTTCATCTTTCCATATTATCAGCATGAATTTGTATATTTTTCCTGGTGGTAAATCGAATTCTAATAAGGGGGTACCATAGACACCAATATCAGACATATTACCTTGATTGTAAACCCATGATGTCATTGCATGTTGTGCAGGTAGATCTGGAAATGTATCATCTTCAACTATGCCGTAGCCATAGTCTTGATTATCTGGAGGTATATATGTACCGTCACCTAATGGTAGCAGCATCATGCCCTGATTTGATGGAGCCAAGTAGCGTATCTTTGCTATTTGATCTTGGGTATATGGCACGTCTATGTGTAATTCTATTTCTATTAGATCTGCCCAAGTTTGGACAGCGGTAACTGTGCATTCGAATTCTACCATATTTGCATTAATCTGTATTCTTGGTGCTGTAAAGCCTTCTGATGCAGTTATGCCTACTATCTGCGATGGTCCTGAATCGTCATTCGCCTGATATACTATTATTACTTTTTCACCAACAAAGAATGAATCAGGTAAATTTTCATCGTATAATTTAAATTCACCTATCATGACTCTATATTTTACTATGTCATTCGGAAAGTCATCATCTATTCTTAATACTTCTACTGCTGAACAGTGTGTGAATTGCAAACCATATTCTATTGTATTGCCACTAGATGCTTTATTACATATAGCAAGAGGGTATGCGTAAACTCTTTGGCCAAAAGTATCTGGCTCAGATGGATAAGTGGCAGGATGAGGTGTATTTAATTTAATTAAATCCCATCCTTTAGCTATGATTTCAGATTCAATTTCTGGATCATCACCTTCCTCGTCCTCTGCAGAAGGATCATACTCATAGTAATTTATACCATTTGTCCACAAAGGTATACTGGCATCAGGACCATATTGTGTATATGACATATAATTTTCTGGCCTAGGAAATTCTTCAATAAGATCCTCTCCTTCACCAGGTATAAAATATGTAACACCCTTGTGGGTAAACGCCATTACTCGATTCCTCTAACCACCACAGTTATAATGTCTGTAATTGTTCCTGCACCAGCTACATTTTGTGCTGTTCTTTCTATCCATAATGCTAGATAGTCACCTGGGTCAAGCTGTTCATTACTTGGAAAAGTTAATGGAGATGCTTCTGTTGGAGAGCTAAAAACGATTCCAGCAGGTGGTGTATTTTCATTTGCTATAGTAGTAGCAGATGTATTATAACTACCGAATCCTACCTTGGTAACTGCCTTAGGTTCGCCTTCTAAGAAGACTGCTCCATTGGCGAATACTTCACCAGTAGTAACTGTATCGTTTTGAATCATGATACATCTGTAGTCTGTTGTTCCTTCGCTGTTTTCAAGCTTAGAAATGTTATCAAATAAATTATTTAAATTTGTGTTTGCCGTGTTGATTATAGCTGAAGCTTCTGCACTTATAGCTCCACCTAAAGATGCATTCGGATCATTATTACTAGATCCACCTGTCATTCTTAATACTATATTAGCCATTATTTTTCCTATTATTTTGTTATTTTGTTATGTTATTTCATTAGAATACGGCAATAAAAATCTACGTGCCGAGAAGTGTACTAGTGTACCATCTATCTGATGTATCTTAAACACTATTGTGGGGTTATCTCTAACCATTTGAAATATGTCTTTTGATAGAACATATTTCACATGTGTTGTGAAAACTGCATCTGTTCCATGCTCATCTTCATATCTATTATCAAAAGTTGGTTTTAGGTTCCCTATTGGTTCCCATGTCTTCATATTATCTTTTGAGTAATACCAGTTTCTAGATTGATAATCTGGATCTTGACCGTATGAAGAAGTTCTGAATAATGCACCTTTTGTACTATCAAAATCAAAGAACTCTATTCTGTAATGAAAATTACCATCAGTCTTAAACATATCAGGAGCTTCAAATATAACTTTGTCTGTAAAAGTATTTATACTATTTACTACTGGTTCTATTACTTCCACTACTGAATCTGCTGGATACATATACATTGATGGTGGATAAAGTATTATATCATATTCCTCTTTACCTAGAGGATATGATACATGGTCAAATGATTCGTTTAAGAACCCTGTCAGCATATCATAATCAATTGTACATCTCATAGTCCCAACCATTGATTGTGGCTTTACTTTTCTTGATTTCAATTCATTATTAAGATTGCTTTTATCATATACTCTCTTCCAGGATAAACAGCTTTCTCTTAAGCTTTGCCATCTTCTTCTGCTTTCTGTATGTGTAGGTTGATTTATAGTTGGTGTAGTTCTTGGTAAACTTAAAAACTCTGGTCTTTGATCTTCTGGTACGGGGGCATATCCGAAGTACCATCTTGTAAATGAATCTTCTTTTCCTGTTATTGTACCACTTGGATATTTATACTCTGGCATTGCATTTGTAAATACAGTACTATTCTGATCTGCTTGAAGCAGTTCAGTTTTGATATTCATTCTTTTAATAACTTTATAGTTATTACTTAATAAATAGAATTCACCAAAATATATATCTTCTGTTCCAGTTAGTCTAGTACCATCTTCTGCTACTAAGCTTGTAGTTCCATTTGCATTATGTACATGTGTTATTCTAATAAAGGGTGTGTAGTTGACATCATCTAGCCATCTAGTTTTTGCTTCTAAAAAGTTTTTCTCTGGGGCATCATTATATCTAATTGGTCTTATTCTTGAGTATCCTTGCTCAAAGAAATCTGGAAAGCTTAGTGGATTATATAACTCATATATAGAATGATCAGCATCGTCTGGGATTGGTATCCAGTCATTTATTTCTGGATCTAACACGATTAACGGTTTGTATTTATACTTGGCTACTAATTCACCTGCGTTTTCATAGTGCAAGAAATAGAATTCTAGAAAGGTGCTTGGTCTATTAACTAAATAATCTTCTAGCATCTCATCATATGTTTCAGCCATTTTTATATCCTAGGTAGTAAGATGAACTTTTCTCCGGGAGGGACAAGTTCTGTATTCTCTTGTGTTTCTAATTTGATAAAATTCTTATCGATTATTGAATAGTATATAACATATTGTGCATCTTCATTGTAGTATCCCATTTCTGGTAATACAAAGTTATTGAATGCATAGCTTATGTCTATATTGAAGACTGAATCTATTAGGGAGTATGGACTTATCTCTGCACCACAATCTATTATGACTGTACCTGGATGCATGAATTCAGATGAGATATTAGTTACTATTGGATCTCCAGGATTGACTGGTTGTATTGGTTCTTCTTCCTCTACATCACAAGTCCTTTGTGTCCACCCATTGTCTTCATAGAATTGCACAATGTCTGCATTGTTTATTCTTTCAGATTGTATTTCTTCTGATGGTGGTATTATATCAGAATGTATATTTGTTTCCACATTCTGTAATAATGTATCATTGATACCTGTGAAGTCCACAGTAGATATCGTAAATGTTTCACCTACTAAGAATGGTATATCTGAACTGAATACTACTTCTATACCTTCTGATAGGGCATAGTTGTTGTGTCTTATGTCCAAAGATACAGATGGTGCATATGATGCTCCATCTTTTAATACAGAGAATTCTATAATATGAGAACCTTGAGATAGTACTGATTCTGTTATTATTTGAATAGTCCAATCAGCAACTTCACTAGTTGCAGATTGTGCTGTATCTATGACAACTTCAGATGGTCCATATGAAACTGTTTTATTAATTTCATAGTATTCCGGTATAAGATATTTACTTAGAACTAGATAGTATGCTGCATTTGTTATTAGTGCCTCTTTAGGTGTAAAAGATAATATCCATGATTCGCCTACTGTTTCTTCTGTGAAAACTATAGTAGAGTCTATCCTGTCGTATCTATCAACCTGTACATACCCAACTGATCTAATTGCATAGTCTGCAATACTAGGCATATTAACATCCATATCATTATCATGTCTGATTAGATATGCATATTCACCTATGTCTACTGGGTTTGGTTTACCTTCAAAGAGAATATTAATCGTTCCCTCAATGGGGAATGATTTTAATTCTTCTGGCGTATTTAATACTTCTGTTACTTCTAGTTCACTATACATATTTTATGCACTCAGTAATTTTTTAACTACAGCTCTATTTCTACCATCTTCTTCTGCTTTTAGCAATTTACTTTTATCTTCACTTGATAAATCTGCATCTTTAATCTTGCTTGACACTGATCTATTAGAACCTTTAAGCAGGGAATATAATTCTTCATCATTGGTGTCTTTTGGGGCTTCTTCCACTTCTGGCTCTGGCTCTGG
>Ga0164315_10002010_pt1 | contig 15491 bp, 11 predicted proteins | sample GuaBasSedimGuay6_FD_113737 | JGI IMG/M metagenome (GOLD analysis project Ga0164315, IMG submission 113737) | Subseafloor sediment microbial communities from Guaymas Basin, Gulf of California, Mexico - Guay6, Core 4569-2, 0-3 cm | ecosystem: Environmental > Aquatic > Marine > Hydrothermal vents...
AGCCTGGATGTTTCTGGTTGTACAGATTTACGCTTTTTAGATTGCTATCACAACCAATTAACCAGCCTGGATGTTTCAAAGATTACTGCATTAAAATACTTGGGCTGCTCTGAGAACCGATTTACCAGCCTGGATGTTTCAAAGAATACTGCATTAGAGGAATTGGACTGCAAAAGAAACCGATTAACCATCCTGGATGTTTCTGGTTGTACAGATTTACGTTTTTTAGATTGCTATAGCAACCAATTAACCAGCTTGGATGTTTCTGGTTGTACTGCATTAGAGGAATTGGATTGCAGTTGGAACCAATTAACCAGCCTGGATGTTTCTGGTTGTACTGCTTTAGAAGGATTGGGCTGCCCTCGCAACCAATTAACCAGCCTGGTTGTTTCTGGTTGTACTGCATTAGAGGACTTGGATTGCAATTGGAACCACTTAACCAGCCTGGATGTTTCTGGTTGCACTGCTTTGAGCAGCTTAGAGTGCAGAAGCAACCAATTAATCAGCCTGGATGTTTCTGGCTGTATTGCTTTACAAACATTACAGTGCTATTTCAACCAATTAACCAGCCTGGATGTTTCTGGTTGTACTGCATTAGAGGAATTGGACTGCTCTAATAGCCAATTAACCAGTCTGGATGTTTCTGGTTGTACTGCTTTAAAAACATTATGGTGCGATTACAACCCATTAACCAGCCTGGATGTTTCTGGCTGTACTGCTTTAAAAGCATTATGGTGTAATTACAACCAATTAACCAGCCTGGATGTTTCTGGTTGTACTGCTTTAACAGGATTATCGTGCAGCGGAAACCAATTAATCAGCCTGGATGTTTCAAAGAATACTGCATTAGAATACTTGGGCTGCTCTGAGAACCAATTAACCAGTCTTGATATTTCAAATAATTCAAAAATAGGTACTTCCGGTGCAGAATATGCTAAACTTATTATTAGCAATATGCTTACTCTACATGAAGTATGTGTCTGGACAATGCCATTCCCGCCGACAGGTGTAAATATTGATACAACAGGCAGCCCAAATGTTGAATTTAAAGATTGCGGCGTGGGTATTGAGGAATATATACCATCAGAATTATTAATTTATCCCAATCCAACTAATGATAGAGTAACCATCGAGACAGGTATTATCGGACATTATGTGATTGAAATCACCTCACTTAACGGTCAAAGGATATACGGCACACAAAAGGATGGACCTACACACCAAATCGACCTCTCATCCTTCCAGAAAGGAGTCTATTTCATCACCATCAGATCAAAAGGCTTTGTAACCACAAGGAAGATCATCAAGTTGTGATTTCAGAAGGGAATCACTTAGTAATCTCCATTCCTCCACTCAGCTTAACCGGGCAAAATATTCTGATTTACCCTGAAAAGATTCTGAGGATCATACTTGCTTTTTATTTTCGTCAATCGCTTATAATTGTGTTTATAGCTCGCTTTCACCCGTTCTTGTCCTTCGTCCATCATGAAGTTTGAATAGGCCCCACCTGATGCATATGGATGTATTCCTTCCCAGTAATCCTTGGCCCATTTTGTGATCTTATCTGCATTTGCAGGATCCGGATCAACTCCAACTATCACTCCAGCATATTTAGCATCCCGGTATGCCCATGGCGTTTCATCCTTGCCAACCCTGCTGGCAGCGCCACTTATTGGATACATATGCATTTGAGAAAGCGGTGTAGGTATTTGCGATCCAAATTTCAAGTGCTGAGCCCTCACTTCAGGCCCTAATTCGCTAAAGAAGTCGGCCTTCCAGTACCATTGCAGGCCTGGAGGCATTAATCCGTCAAACATGGTCTGGACTGATGGGTAAGGCATGGGACCCACCATTTGGAAATGAGGATCTCTGGCCAGAATGGGTTTGAATACCTCTTCTGCTTTATCTAAATCACCCACATAGCACCATACAATGCCACAGAACTGTTTGTTATGAAGATGTTCCGGAAAGGGTGAAACAGGTATCACCATGGTGGTCACAAAGCCATTTAGCTCGTCTGGTGCATTGTGAATGAACTCATGATACCACTCCATGACCTCCTCGGTTTGTTCGATGGGCCATAAAGTGGGTCCTCCAAATACTGTTTTGACATCATGTGCCTGAAATTTAAAGGAGGTGACGATTCCAAAGTTTCCACCACCACCCCGAATGGCCCAGAACAGATCGGAGTTCTGGCTGGCACTTACGGTTACAAATGATCCGTCGGCCAGAACCATATCAGCTTCCAGTAAATTATCAATGGTAAGTCCGTATTTACGTGATAGATGACCCACTCCCCCTCCAAGTGTCAAACCCCCAACACCCGTTGATGAGATGATTCCTGCAGGAACGGCAAGACCAAAAGGATGGGTGGCATGATCCACCTCGCCCCATACATTTCCGCCTCCTACGCGGACCGTTTTTTCAGCCAGATCGACCTGCACAAATTTTAGACCCGACAAATCGATAACCAGACCATCGTCACAAATCCCTAATCCTCCCCCATTGTGTCCACCTCCCCGAACAGCAACAAGTAGATGATTCTCCCTGCCAAAGTTTACGGAATAGATCACATCAGCCACATCCACACATTTTATAATCATGCCCGGACGTTTATCTATCATTGCATTGTACACTTTGCGAGTGTCATTATAATTGGAATCCTGAGGAAGAATTACCTCACCTCTGATTTGAGATGCAAAAGCTTCCATAGCAGAAGCATCCATGTCTTTTACTACGTTTGACATAAAATTTGATTTTTTGTGATTAATCTATTGTGGTTCTGGAGCTAAGAATGGTTGTCAAGAATGGTCTCTTCCATATCCTTTCTTGTGAACTTGTTAATCTTTGTGATTTTGGCATCTCGCTGGTAAGCAGAAGGCAAGATTCGCTCGGCTGCATGCCTGTTCTCAACCTCAACCATTAGCCATGCTTTATGGTCCCCATCTCTGCATCCCCATTCAGCATTGGTTACAAAATGAGACCCGGAAGCTAAAAATACTTTCACCGCCTGAATACATGAAGATTTGTCACCTCCATGTGGTACCTCAATCAAGAACTTTTCCATAATGCGTACTTTTTTTTTGAATTATATTCAATAGTAGGTCTTAGTTCTGTTTTGCTGTTGGTGGTGAGTATGTGGTCTAAGGTATTATTTAATAACAAGTTATGGTATTTATTTGGAATGATTCTAAATCAGAGCTTTTTAACATCCGATTTAACATAATCCCAGACACACAGGTTCTGCTGCAATTATCTGATTAGAACTATAATTTCTGTAGTTTTGCGCAAAATTAGATATAGGACAAATTCGTATACAATGATTACAGTTGCAGGATTAAGAATTCAGTTTGGTAAAAGGGTATTGTTTCAGGAAGTAAATATGAAATTTACGGCTGGTAATTGTTATGGAATTATTGGAGCGAATGGTGCCGGGAAATCAACATATTTAAAAGCAATTTCTGGGGAACTTGATACCACTGCCGGTCATATTAGCCTGGGATCGGGCGAAAGGCTCTCGGTTTTAAGTCAGGATCACTTTGCATTCGACGAATATACCCTGCTCAATACGGTGCTTAAAGGTCATATGCCCTTATGGGAGGTTATGCAGGAAAAAGATACCCTGTATGCAAAACCAGATTTCTCTGAGGCGGATGGAATGAGAACCTCGGAGCTGGAAGAGCAGTTCGCAGATATGGATGGCTGGAATGCCGAAAGCGATGCAGCTATCCTTTTGAGCAACCTGGGCGTCAAAGAGGAATTTCATCACACCATGATGCGCGATTTAAGCGGGAAGCTCAAAGTAAGGGTTCTGCTGGCTCAGGCGCTTTTTGGAAAGCCCGATAACTTGCTGCTCGACGAACCCACCAACGACCTGGACCTTGACACCGTTATGTGGCTGGAAAACTATCTTTCCAACTATGAGAACACAGTACTTGTGGTGTCGCACGACAGGCACTTCCTTGATGCCATAAGTACCCACACAGTTGATATTGACTTTGGCAAAGTCCAGATGTTTGCGGGTAACTATAGCTTCTGGTATCACAGCAGTCAGCTGGCTTTAAGACAACAACAGGTACAGAACAAGAGAGCAGAAGATAAGAAAAAAGAGCTGCAGGAATTCATTGCCCGATTCAGCGCCAACGTGGCCAAATCAAAACAGACCACCAGTCGCAAAAAAATGATCGAGAAGCTTAATATCGCCGATATCAAGCCATCCACAAGAAAATACCCGGGCATCATATTCACCCCCCAGCGAAAAGTTGGAGACAGAATATTGGATGTAAGTGGACTTACTTATAGTATGGATGGTCAAGTTCTTTTTAAGAACGTAGAATTTCAGGCAGTCAAAGACGAAAAGATAATTTTCCTGTCGAAAGACACCAGGGCCATGACTGCTTTTTTTGAAATAATTAATGGATTCCGAGAGGCCGATTCCGGTACGTACCAATGGGGGCAAACCATCACCTATGCATATTTACCTTTGGATAATTCAGAGTTTTTCAAAAGTGACCTAACCCTTTTTGATTGGTTATGCCAGTTCACCGACAACTCAGATGAATCCTACATCAGGGGCTATTTAGGGAAAATGCTCTTTTCCGGAGAGGAGATCTATAAGCGTGTAAATGTATTGTCGGGTGGAGAGAAAATTCGCTGTATGATCGCCCGGGCCATGCTGGCAAATGCCAATGCACTGGTGCTGGATACCCCCACCAACCACCTGGACCTTGAGTCGATTCAAGCCTTCAATAACAATTTGATAAAGTATCCCGGAAATATTTTCATGTCCTCACACGACCATGAGTTTATTCACTCGTTGTGTAACAGGATCATAGAACTTACGCCCAATGGCACTATCGATAAGCTCATGAACTACGACGACTACATTTCAGATGAAAAGATCCAGGCTTTGCGAGAGGGTATGTACTCAAATTAGTACATTACTCCCCAATAGAAAAAATTGCAAAATTAGTCTCCACTACTAAAACCCGGCTTTCCCATGAAAAAAAACAAAACCAGGCATTTCACTGTGGCAGTAATCCTGTCCCTGATCCTTTCGTTTTCATTCTCCTGTAAGAACTCTGTTGAAATTGTCACCAGCCTCTCTTTAGATACATTGAAGCTGGCTGAAATGAAAATGCAGTCCTACACAGACTCAGGGAGGCTTTCGGGCATCTCAGTCCTGGTACTTAAGGATGGAGAGACTGTTCACCAGCGCACCTTTGGACTTGCCCACATTGAGGAGGAGCGAGCAGTTGAAGAGAATACAATCTTTCGGATCTACTCCATGTCAAAACCTATAACAACAGCTGCACTGATGATGCTTTACGATGCAGGCAAGTTTCAACTGGACGATCCGGTGGCCGGATACATTCCTGTATTTAAAGAAACCAGAGTATGGGAGAACGGAAAGGAAGTGGACCAAAAGAAACCCTTTACCATCAGGCACCTGCTGACACATACTGCCGGATTCTGTTATGGCTGGGACCCAGGCTCCCATGTGGATTCCCTGTACAACAGTGCTTCTGCAGGAGGGATATGGAGCAATACCTCCCTGGAAGAATTGATAAGACTTTTAGCCACCCTCCCACTTAAGAACCAGCCTGGCACAAAGTATGAGTATTCTGTATCCATCGATGTGGCTGGTTACCTGGTGGAAGTCTTGTCGGGAATCTCCTTTGATCAGTTCCTGCAAACCCGCCTGTTTGACCCGCTTGGAATGGGGGATACAGGCTTTGATGTGCCCGAAGATGATTGGGATCGGTTGGCCATGATCTACACAAAAGACAGTGAATCAAATACGCTTATTCCGGTGGAGAGCCTGACTAACGGTGTAAGACAAAAGGTAACCCTCTTCTCAGGCGGAGGCGGACTGGTGTCCACTATCGGCGACTATGGAAAATTTGGTCAGATGCTACTGAACGGTGGGGAATTAAACGGAGAACGCATTCTGAAGGAATCCACGGTTAAACTAATTATGAGCGACCAGATGCCCTCCGGAGTTACTTTCCAAGAAGGAATGGGTTATGGCCTGGGAGGCAGCGTGGACAGAAATACTTTAGAATATTCCTGGGGTGGCATGGCTTCCACCCTTTTCGTAGCTGACCCTAAAAACAAAATGGTAGTCCTTGCCTTCACCCAGTACATTCCCTTTATGGGAGTTCCCTTTGCAAATGCCTATAAGGAGTTGGTTCGAAAAGCACTGGTGGAGTAAGGAGATGTCACTCATACTTCAAAGCTTCAATTGGATTTTTGGAGGAAGCTCTCCACGATTGTATGGATACCGTAAGTAGTGCAATAAGCCCCGCTGCCACTCCGGCCAGGGCAAAGATCCACCAGCTAAGAGTTGTTTTGTATGTAAAACTCTCTAACCACTTGTTCATTGCCAGGTAGGCCAGGGGTATGGCCAACAGAAACGATACCAGGATCCATTTCATAAAATCCCAATTGAGCATGCTCATGATTTCACCCGTTTCGGCTCCGTTTACTTTACGAATACCGATCTCTTTGATTCGTCGTTGAGTTGTTAACAGGGAGAGCCCCAGAAGCCCCATAGAACAAATAAACAGTGCGATAAAAGTGAATATAGAGAGCAGCTTAGCCTGTAAAAGCTCAGTTGAATAGACCTCCTTATACATGGAATTTATATAATCATATTGAAACGAATATTCGGGAAACATCTTCGTCCAGGCGGTTTCAATGTCATCCAGGGCCCGGGCTTGCGTTCCAGGTTGAAATGATACCACAAAATTCATCAGCCATAGATCCTTCCGCTTAAACATAACCAATGGATCGATCTTCCTCTTAATGGTCGAAAGATGAAAGTCTTCCACCACACCAATTATTTTACCCGATGGGATAGTTATTGCTTCATTTTCAAAAACTAGTCCAAATTCCTTGCCTACAATTTCGGCCGGATCTGAATAATTCAGTCTTCTCATAGCCGATTCGTTGATAATGTATTCTCCCGAACCCTCATTGTCGGTATAGTTCTCAGAAAAGTTAGTACCCCCCAGAAAGTCCAGGTCAAATATGGTTGCAAATGAGTAATCACAGGGAAAAACACCTATAAAATCATCAGTATCATCTGTCTCATCTTCCACAAAGCCTTCCAAAGTGAACCGAAACATATCGTTTGCTTCACCTCCGGGTGGTTCCAACATGGCCGATACATTTTCAATGGAATTATACTTCAGCAGCTCCTCCTTAAATTCAGCAAACCTGGTCTGAATTTTAGAGTGTACATTCTCAAAACAGATCAGATTGGCATTCTTCACCCCCATGCTGCTTTTAAGTGCATAGGTAGTTTGTCGGTGAATCACAAATACAGCAACTATGAGTGCTATGGAAATGGTATACTGCAAAACAATCAATCCCTTGCTTATCCCCCTGCGATTAAAGTTGCCACCACCAATGAGTACCCGGGAAGATTGTACATTACTTATGAACTGTCTAAGCAGAGGTAAAAATCCGGCCACAATACCCAGCAAACTAAAAACCACTGCAACAGTAACGATAAACAGTATATTCCCTGTGAAAAGATTTAAGGCAAACTGCTTTTGAATGAAAACTAGAACAGCAGAGGTTATGATTCCACTCAAAGCCATGGATGTCACTGCAATCACCAATCCCTCGGTAAGAAAATACCTCAACTGTGACCGGCTTGAAGCGCCAAAAACCTTACCTACGAAAAGATATTTGTCGCTGTAGCCAGCCATGCCAATATTCAGATTGGCATAGTTGATCAATGCAATAAAGAGAAGCAGCAAAGCGGCAATGGCGAAAGAATAGATCACGGACATATTTCCATTAGGCTCTATCTCCCTTGTTTTTTTTGAATGCAGATGTATATCTTCAATGTTCTGAAGAAAAGCTTCAAGTTCCAACTGGTCTGGATCTATTTCAAAAAAAGTGGCAAAGAAATCCTTAAAACCTGAGGTAATCTGGTTGGGACTGGCATGCTTATTAAGAAGAAGGTAGGTCCATGCCCAACCTTCAAAAATAGATTTATTGACAGGTGTGGCAATAAAATCGGGATGAAAATGGCTGTTCCTGGGGAAATCTTTCATGATACCGGCCACAGCATAATTGGTGTTTTCCCCGTAAAATTGTCCTTCGGGCAATGTCAACACCTGTCCCATGGGATTGGCGGCCCCAAATACCCTTCTCGCAAAGCTTTCAGTGATTACCATTAAACCAGGACCATCCAGTATATCTTCAGGATTTCCGACCAAAATACGGGCATCAAACACTTTAAAAAAGGTACTGTCACATTCAAAGGCCTGATTGATGGTGACAAATTCATCTTCAAATTTCATCACCCCCCCTCTAAGAGGAGATAACCTTACATAATTCTCAATCCCTGAGAATGATTCCACCATCTCCGGAATATAAGTAGGCCTGTAAAGTCGGGCAAAATGCTTCCCCCCTAAAAAGGTTGAATTGGTAGTTGTAAACCGGTAAATCCGCTCCGATTTTCCATGAAACCTGTCAAAACTCAACTCACTCTTTAAGAACAATACAATTAGCAACATGCTGCTCAGTGCCAGGCTTAGCCCCACAACTTTTATGAAATTTAGAAAAGGTCGTTTCTGAAGGTTCCTGGTAACAAATCGGAGTGTCATAGGCATCAAAAATAATAAAGCATTACAAATTACCGCGTTAAGAAAAGTTAATATCAAACAAAAAGCCGGTAGCCGTTGTTTAAACAGTATGAAAAGAAGGGAATTTCTCAGGAACAGTCTGGCCGGCACCGCATTACTCAGTACATTTCCATATGAATTGCTGGCAGGAACTAAGAAGTTGTACCCCAGCGACAGGGTACAACTGGGCAATACAGGTATTGAGATGTCCAGGATGGCCATGGGTACCGGAACACGAGGATTTGGAGGCAGTTCGAACCAGACCCGTCAACTGGGTATCAAAGGGGTCTCCGATCTTCTTCTGGCAGCCTATGATGAAGGCATTAATTTCTGGGAGACAGCCGATCAGTATGGCTCTCATCCCCATGTGAGCCAGGCGTTGAAAAAAGTAGACAGGGATAAGGTGGTAATTCTCACGAAAACCAATTCCAACTCTTACCAGGATGTGAAAAGCGATCTTGAACGGTTTAAGAATGAGCTTGGAACCGACTACTTTGACATCGTTTTGTTGCATGCTGTCACTGATCCCGAATGGAACACGAATATGAAAGGTGCCATGGAGGCTTTGAGCGAAGCTAAGGAAGAGGGAACCATTCGTGCGCATGGGATCTCCTGCCACTCACTGGGAGCATTGGAGACTGCTGCAGATGAACCCTGGGTTGATGTGGACCTGGCCAGATATAATCCCGGAGGTATTGCCATGGATGCAGATGTACCCACCGTACAAAAGGTATTGACCCGCATGAAGAAAAACGGGAAAGCCATTATTGGAATGAAGGTTTATGGAGCAGGTAAACTTACCGATAAAAAGGATGAATGCCTGGAATTTCATACAGGCTCCGGCTTTATTGACAACTTCACTCTGGGTATTGAAAGCTACGAGCAGCTAAAGGACATCCAGAAGCGCTTGCCTGAAGCCAGTGTAAGGGGTTGATCGGGGTCATTTACGAAGGGAGTACCTTAAAGAACCAGAAACCATTTAGTCAGAAGAATCTGGGCTTACATTCTGCTTCCTGATGTATTCCTCCGGCTTAAGAACGATCTCAGTCACAATCTCCCCATTCTTATCGCGGTATAAAAAGGCCAATGTTAACCGATGCTGGCGTTGAACGGTCATGCTGGCATGATCCTGTGCATACAAAATAAGTTTGGGCTCCAGATACCTCAACAGTCCAGCCACATCCATGGAACCCATGGACTGATCAACAAGTGTATAACAGAATTGGAAAATAGAATCAGGCAGCAGAACCGTCACGCTGTCCATTCTGGTAATCTGATCCACCATGATGGGACATTTGTAATTAATTCGTTTAGCCTCCTTCAATACAGGATCCTCCTGAAGCACCTCGTTCTTACAGCCAGTAAGTACGAAGAGACCCAGGACTAAAATTACACCTGTATGAAATATTAATTTGTGCATACTGGAGCCTGTTTCCTTGAATGTCATGTGGATCGGTTTGAATGCCAAAATAGACATTTAATTGGTTTAATACCTATATTGAGCATCTCATTGCAGAGTCCCCAATCATGAAACAACTATTCATTTCCCTGGAGGATGAAAAAAGCAGTAAATAAAAGATTGTACAGGGATGTCGAATTTCTGACCAGCATCCGTCCTTATAGGAATTATCAAAATCTGGAAGCACTGGAAGCCACTAGCAAATATATCTCAGATCAATTTACCTCCAGTGGCTATGCCATTGAAGAACAACAGTGGATTGCTGAAGGCAATGAATATAAAAATATCATAGCCTCATGGCAAAAGGACAAAATGCGACGATTGATCATTGGTGCTCATTATGATGTGGCCGGCGACCAACCAGGGGCGGACGACAATGCAAGTGCAGTAGCCGGTTTGCTTGAGACTGCCAGGTTATTTTCAGAGAATCATCCGGAACTGGATTATGGAATAGATTTCGTAGCCTATTGTCTTGAAGAAGCCCCGTTTTTCACAACAAAAGAGATGGGGAGCTACATTCATGCAAAATCGATTTATGATCAAAAAGAAGATATTGTTGGAATGATATGCTATGAGATGATTGGCTATTTCTCGGATGAACCAGGCTCCCAGACGTTCCCTGTACCTGAACTAGCAAAAATTTATCCCGACACAGGCAATTATATTGTTGTTGTGGGGATAGAAAAATGTAAGACGTTTAATGAAACCATACACCGATTGATGAGTGAACAGTCAGGTATCAATGTGGAAAAGATTGTTTTCCCGGATGGAAGTGGATTGGCCGGAAGGTCTGACCAAAGAAACTACTGGGAATTTGAATACGATGCGGTGATGATCAGTGACACCTCTTTTCTTCGCAATCCCAATTACCACAAGGAAACGGATACCATTGAGACCCTTGATTTTGAAAAAATGACTGAAGTTGTAAATGGCTGTTATCATGCAGCCACAAAACTTGAGTAACCTCTTTCAATTGCAGGATCTCATTCCGGAACGCCCTTTTCCTGAAGTTCCCGGTGAACCTTCCCTCCCACCTTGACAATGATATCTATAATCTCCACAATGTCTTTTTCAGAGGTTCTGAAGTTTACGATACAGGCCCTTAAACAATACTTCTTATCCACAATTGCATTTGATAAGAAGACCTCGCCACCCTCCTGTAAGGCATTAAGCAATGCCTCGTTCAGGGCGTTTAAATAGGCTTCCCTCTCTTCCTGATTCTGAGGCAAATCTGAAGGAACATATCTTAAGGTTGAGATACTTAACGACTGTGTTATTGCCTCAAGCTGGTTATGCTGTCTGGCTTCTTCATATAATAGTTTTGAAAGCCGAATATCTTCACCAATCAACTGAACATAACCACTTCTTCCCACTTGCTGCAGCGCAAGCCACACTTTCAGGGCCCTGAAACCCCTTGAATTCTGAAGTCCGTACTCGTAATAGTTCTGAGCCTGCTCCTCTCCACTGTTACCAAAGTTGTAATACTCAGGATGGGAGCTATAAGTGTCGGTTAAATGCCTGGGGTTTTTCACCAGTATGCAACCTACTTCAAGTGGACTATATAGCCATTTATGCGGGTCAAGTGCAATTGAATCCGCCTCTTCAACGCCATGAAAGAGGATTTTAAGTTCGGGGAGTACAGCTGCTGGTATTCCATAGGCACCATCGATATGAAACCAAAGATCATACGTCTTGCAAATGGCGCCAATGGCTTGAAGGTTATCGACAACTCCTGTGCTCACATCACCTGCAGTTCCCACAATCATAAATGGTTTATAACCTTCTTTCAAATCCTTTTTGATGGTGCGCTCCAGCTGCTCATTGTCCATTTTGTTATCTGAATCAGTTTCAATCCAGCGTATTGATTTTGAACCATGTCCAAAAAGGATGGCCGCTTTTTCGATCCAGGTGTGGGTAGTTTTAGAACAATAGGCAACCAACTTTTCAGTAGCACCCCCAATACCATCTTCTTTAATATTGGATGATGCTTTCGCTGTTCTTGCCGCAAGGAAGGCAGTGAAATTTGCCATATTCCCTCCGCTAACCAGGATTCCTCCATAACCAGCCGGGACACCAATAAATTCAGCCAGCCATTGAATTGTTTGTTTCTCAATCTCAGTAGCAACCGGACTTAAAACCTGTGCACCCACATTTGGATTTACAGCTGATGCCAGTAAATCTGCCAGGGCACCTATAGGAGCAGCAGAGGAGGTGATGTAACCCAAAAATTTCGGATGACCGTTAAATAAGGAGTGATTGAATAATAAGTCGGCCGCCTTTGGAAGCAATTCCGAAGCACTTGTCCCTTTTTCCGGGAGGGATATATGACCAAGAATATCCTTCAGTTGATCAGATGTGGCTCCATAGGTAACAGGCTTGTCCTTAATGGTATCTATGAAATTTGAAATCGACTCCATTAGCTGAATACCTATCTCCTGAAATTTCTCTTTACTGATTTCAATTGGGGTTTCCCGTAGATCTGCCATGCTTCTCTCACTTCTGATTATAAAGAATTAACACACTTCTGCAATTTTGGTTCGTACCACATAGAACAACTGATTGGATTTTAAAGTTCACAAAGTCTGATATGTAATAGTTCAGTAAGGAATTCCAATATATCCCGTCTAAACATATTTACCCACCAAAAATCGATGAAACATCGGACATCACGGATTGATCACTGCATTGTACAGTTTTGTGATTATTCTGTGATTCTTATTATCTAGCTTTACCTAACGTTATTGATTATGAGTAAGATACTAATCATAGAAGACGATATAGACATTGCCGAACTTGTATCCATTCACATGATCGACACCGGTTTTGAGACTGAAAAAGTGCATGATGGAAAAGAGGGGTTGATCAGGGCCCTGGAGGGTACTTATGAACTGATCATACTGGATCTGAAGCTTCCGGGAATGGATGGGCTGGAGATCTGCAAAAAGCTTCGGATGGAAAAGATCAATACCCCCATCATCATGCTCACCTCCAAGTCGGAAGAGATCGACAGGGTGCTGGGACTGGAAATCGGGGCCGACGATTACATGACCAAACCCTTTAGCATCAGGGAACTGGTGGCGAGAGTGAAAACTGTGCTACGCAGGGGTAAAAGGGAGAACGATTCGGACCACGGTCCCGATAAGGTCCTTCAACAGGACAATTTTTACCTCCACATTACAAAGCGCATCGTAAAGTCATACGATCAACAGGTGGAGCTCTCTCCCAAAGAATTTGATATGCTGGTTTTACTGGCATCCAATCCAGGAAAAACATACTCCCGGCTCAATTTACTAAACCAGGTCTGGGGTGTGGATTTTGAGGGCTTTGAACACACGGTAAACTCACACATTAACCGCCTTCGGTCCAAGATCGAAAAAAACATGAATGAACCCGAATTTATCCTCACCACCTGGGGCGTGGGTTACAAATTTAAAGATGAATAATGATGACCAAACAGGGGCAAAAATCAATCAGCAGGCTATACAGAAGAATATCCACGCTCTTTATTGTGGTACTGTTCGTCTTTGCTGCCATCACTTTATATATATCTGTACACGCTGCCAATAACTATTCGCAGGAGGTCAACCAGAAGCTGAATCGCAACCTGGCTGCCAATGTGGCTGTAATGATGCAGCCCTTTTTAAATGATGGAGTAATTAATGAAGCCGGATTGGAAGACCTGGTGCACTCCCTGATGGTGATCAATCCGAGTATCGAGGTCTATCTGCTTGATATCGATGGAAAGATACTAAGCTATGTGGCTCCCGAAAAGGTGGTCAAACTGGAAGGGGTTGCGCTCGATCCAATAGCCTCTTTCCTGAAGGGCTCTCCCAGAAGAATCATCTATGGTGAAGATCCGAGGAATCCCGGTGAGAAGAAGATCTTCTCAGCAGCCGAAGTAATCCAGGGGGACCGGCTCACCGGATATATTTATATTGTGCTGGCCAGCCAGGAATATGCCTCGGCCGCCAGTGTGGTCAGGGGCAGTTATATGCTGGGACTCTCCATCCGTGCCATCATCACCATCCTTATTGGATCGGCCCTTGTAGGACTGCTGGCCCTCTGGTTCATTGTGAAGAAACTGAACCGCATAGTCAGAGGAATACAAAAGTTCAGCGATGGGAATCTGAAGACACGAATCGAGGTGAAAAGCGATGATGACCTGGACCAGATCGGCACTGTTTTTAACTCCATGGCCGATACCATTGAACAGAACATTGAGGACCTTAAGGGACTGGAAAATCTCAGGAAGGAGTTAATCAGCAATATTTCGCACGACCTGCGCACTCCCATTGCCTCCATCCAGGGTTATGCAGAAACCCTCATTCTTAAGAAGGATAACATCGCTGGAAAAGAGAGTGAGAAGTACCTGGAGATTATCTATAAGAATTGTGACAACCTTCAGGAACTGGTCACCAACCTGTTCGAGCTTTCCAAACTGCAGGCCAACCAGGTAACTCTCAACAGGGAACCCTTCTCCATTGGTGAACTGGTACATGATGTGGCCAATAAATACAGGATTCTCTCCCAGAAAAAGGGGATCAGCATCAATACCATTGTATCCAAAGACACCCCCGTAGTGGAGGCCGATGTACTTCTAATCGACCGGGTATTACAGAATCTGATTGACAATGCCATCCGATTTTGCAAAGATGGAGACACCATCAACATCGAAATCACCTCTGGTGAACCTGCGAATGTAAGTGTCACCATTTCAGATACGGGGGCCGGTATTACTCAGGATCACCTTCCACATATATTTGAGCGCTATTTTAAGAAGGACGATCGTGGAGGTTCATCAGGACTGGGTCTGGCCATAGTGAAAAGGATCATCGATCTGCACCAATCTACCATCAATGTTAAGAGCATTGTGGGCCAGGGAACCACCTTCAATTTCTCACTACCGGTAGCCCATATTGCCTGATATTCTCCAAATACGATAAATCGGATTCAGGCTGCCACAGTTACTCTGGAATGTGTTCACCTGAATCCGATTTGCATCAACAAACAAAAAGTACTTTACCTGGCTATTAATGAACCGATGTGGTTGCTGTTTCAGGGCTAATTACAACAGCAAGTTTGCTAATGGATGTGACCGGAAATCCTGCTTTCTCAGCATGTTCATTAAGGATTTTTTTATCTACCGCTTTGTAAACACAAAAGATTTTATCTGTGGTTACATAACTATGCAGCCACTTAATCTCCGGACCCTGCTCTTTCACTACAGCATTGGATATTTGCGAAACTTCTTTTAATTGTTCCACTGTTAACGCTCCCGCACCCGGCATGTCTCTCTCAATTACATATGTGTTCAATTTGGCATCTTTTTTCATGTTGGTTTTTTCAACTGAATAATCTTTGGCATTCGCCTCTGCAATCCTGGTATTCTG
>Ga0164315_10002011_pt1 | contig 15491 bp, 10 predicted proteins | sample GuaBasSedimGuay6_FD_113737 | JGI IMG/M metagenome (GOLD analysis project Ga0164315, IMG submission 113737) | Subseafloor sediment microbial communities from Guaymas Basin, Gulf of California, Mexico - Guay6, Core 4569-2, 0-3 cm | ecosystem: Environmental > Aquatic > Marine > Hydrothermal vents...
CTAATCTTTTTAATACTGGCATTGTTCGACTTAATTATATTTTATAAACTGTTTATTACTAATCCCAATCCCCCTGTTCGCAATGAGTGATCAATCGACGAACAAATGGTATGTCGTTAGGGCAATCTCTGGAAAAGAGAAAAGGGTGAAGGAATACCTTGAAAGTGAGATTAAGCGTCTAAAGATTGAAGATAAAATCAGTCAGATTCTGATTCCCACTGAGAATGTTTACCAGATTCGAAAGGGGAAAAAAGTTATTAAAGAACGTAACTATTTTCCCGGATACGTATTAATTGAAGCTGACCTTTCAGGTGAGGTTCCCCACATTATCAAAAATGTACCCAATGTTATCGGGTTTCTTGGTACACGTGGCCAGCCAGAACCAATGAGAGAATCTGAAGTGAAACGTATACTTGGAAAAGTTGACGAACTGGCAGAACAGGCAGAAGAGGTAAATGTACCCTATTTAGTTGGCGAATCGGTCACCGTAATTGATGGCCCTTTTAACAGCTTTAGTGGTATCATTGAAGAGATCAACGAGGAAAAGAAAAAGTTAAAGGTGATGGTAAAGATCTTTGGCCGTAAAACCCCGCTCGAACTCAATTTCATGCAGGTTGAAAAGGAATAGTGTAAACGCAGTCTTTACTTTTAAACATTTGGTTTAAAATGGCAAAAGAAGTAAGTGGATTAATTAAATTACAAATCAAGGGAGGAGCCGCAAACCCCTCGCCACCGGTAGGACCCGCATTGGGTGCAATAGGTGTGAATATCATGGAATTTTGCAAGCAGTTTAATGCGCGTACACAGGATCAAGCCGGTAAGGTTATTCCTGTAATCATTACTGTTTACAAAGATAAATCCTTCGATTTCATTATCAAACAACCACCGGTTGCAGTGCAAATACTGGATGCTGCTAAACTGAAGTCTGGTTCTCCGGAACCTAACCGTCAGAAAGTAGCAACCATTACCTGGGACCAGGTTAAAGCAATTGCTGAATCAAAAATGAGCGATTTAAACGCTTTTAAAGTTGAGTCGGCTATGCGCATGGTTGCAGGCACTGCACGTAGTATGGGTGTTAAGATTAAAGGCAAGTTCCCTACAGAAATCAATTAGTTAACTAAATTATTGTTAACAAGAGAAGAAGATGGCAAAATTGACAAAAAAACACAAAGAAGCTTTAGCCAAATTCGATCAGGATAAGCAATACTCATTATCAGAAGCTGTTGATATTGTGAAAGAAATTTCTTACACAAAATTTGACGCTTCGGTAAATGTGGATGTTAGGTTGGGCGTTGACCCCCGGAAAGCTAACCAAATGGTTAGAGGATCTGTTACCTTACCTCACGGTACTGGTAAAGATATTCGGGTACTCGTTCTCTGTACTCCTGATAAAGAAGAAGAAGCTAAAGCAGCAGGTGCTGACCATGTTGGATTGGATGAATATGTTCAAAAGATCAAAGATGGCTGGACTGATATCGATGTGGTGATTACTATGCCTAGCGTAATGCCTAAAGTTGGTGCTTTAGGACGGATTTTGGGACCAAGAGGCTTAATGCCTAACCCAAAAACCGGAACCGTTACGATGGAAGTTGGTAAAGCGGTAAACGCCGCCAAAGCAGGTAAGATTGATTTTAAAGTTGATAAATATGGCATCATTCATTCATCTATTGCAAAACTTAGTTTTGACAATAGCCAAATCAATGAAAATGCCGCTGAATTACTCAACAATATTATCAAACTAAAACCTTCTTCATCAAAAGGAACATACGTTCACAGTATTTTCCTTTCGAGTACCATGAGCCCTGGAGTTCAAGTCGATCCTAAATCATTAACTGCTTAAAGATTCATTCGTTATGAGAAAAGAAAATAAAAAACAACTCATCGAGTCCTTAACGCAGCAATTGACTGATGTCAACAATTTTTACCTTACTGATATTTCAGCATTAAATGCAGAAGACACCAGTGATCTGAGAAGACTCTGCTTTAAATATGGAATTAAGTTACAAGTAGTAAAAAATACTTTGCTTAGAAAAGCAATGGAAAATGTTGACAAGGATTTTGATGACTTTTATGAAACGCTCAAGGGAAATACTTCGGTTATGTTTACAGAATCCGGAAACGGACCTGCAAAACTGATCAAAGAGTTCAGAAAGAAATTCAAAACTGATCGTCCTATCCTAAAAGGTGCATACATCGAAGAGATGACGTACCTGGGTGAAGATCAGCTCGATTTCCTTGTCTCTATTAAATCTAGAGACGAACTCATTGCCGATGTTATTGCCTTACTGCAATCACCTGTCAAAAATGTTGTTTCAGCATTACAATCCGGTAGTAATACACTTTCCGGAATCCTCACTACCTTATCAGAAAAATCTGAATAAGGGTAAATTATCAATAAGAATTATTTTTCAGAATTATATTCATAAATTAAATCGATACAAAAATGGCAGATTTGAAAGCATTTGCGGAACAATTGGTTAACCTGACTGTAAAAGAGGTTAACGAACTTGCTGACATCCTTAAAGAAGAATATGGTATTGAGCCAGCTGCAGCTGCAGTGGCTATTGCCGGACCCGCTGCTGGGGGTGAAGATGAAGCTGCTGAAGAGCAGTCAGCATTTGATGTTATCTTAAAGTCACACGGTCAGTCAAAACTGGCAGTTGTTAAACTGGTTAAAGAATTGACCAGCTTAGGACTTAAAGAAGCAAAAGAATTGGTTGACTCCGCACCGAAAGCCGTTAAAGAAGGCGTTTCGAAAGATGAAGCTGACGCACTGAAAGCCCAACTTGAAGAAGCTGGTGCTGAAGTAGAAGTTAAATAGTACATCTTATAATTACATGGCCTAACCTCTAACCCGAAATTCGGGTTAGAGGTTTGCGCCTATTCGTTCTTTTATATCATTCTTTCTTTTTATCTGGTAACTAAATAACCAGAATTGTTTATACTTAAAACCATTAAGCTTTGGCTAACATTAAAACCGAAAGAATCAGTTTCGCATCGACGAAAAACCAATTGCCTTATCCTGATTTCCTCAACATCCAATTGAAATCATTTCAGGATTTCTTTCAATTGGAAACCAATCCGGAAAACAGAAAAAACGAAGGGCTTTTCAGGGTTTTTTCAGAAAACTTTCCGATTACTGATGCAAGAAATAATTTTGTCCTCGAATTTCTCGACTATTTTATTGATCCCCCACGGTATTCCATCGAGGAAACCCTGGAGCGTGGATTAACTTACAGTGTCCCACTGAAAGCAAAACTAAAACTGTATTGTACCGATCCCGACCACGAAGACTTTGAAACCATTGTGCAGGACGTGTATTTGGGTATGATCCCATACATGACCCCCAAAGGAACCTTCGTTGTTAATGGTGCAGAACGTGTTGTAGTTTCACAACTTCACCGATCACCTGGTGTTTTCTTTGGTCAACACAGGCATGCCAACGGTACACAACTGTATTCGGCTAGGATTATCCCTTTTAAGGGCTCCTGGATGGAGTTTTCTACCGACATTAACAACATCATGTATGCCTACATTGACAGGAAAAAGAAGATGCCTGTTACAACACTTCTTCGTGCAATTGGCTACGAGACAGACAGGGATATTTTAGAAATATTTAACCTTGCTGAAGAAATAAAAGTTAGTAAAGCCGGATTAAAAAGAGTGATTGGCCGAAAACTGGCAGCACGTGTTGTCAGATCATGGTTCGAAGACTTTGTTGATGAAGATACTGGCGAAGTAGTTACCATCGAGCGTAACGATGTTATCCTTGAACGGGAAACAATTATTGAAAGTAGCCACATCGAACAAATTATCGAATCTGGTGCAAAAATTGTTCTTTTACACAAAGACGATCCTAGCGCTGCCGATTTTTCGATTATTTTCAATACACTGCAAAAAGACACGACTAACTCGGAAAAAGAAGCGGTTGAATACATCTACTTTCAACTACGAAATGCACTACCTCCAGACGAAGAAACTGCACGTGGTATTTTTGAAAAATTATTTTTCTCTGATAAACGTTACGACCTTGGTGAGGTTGGGCGTTACAGGATTAATAAGAAATTAGAGATCAATACATCATCCGATGTTCGAGTATTAACCAAAGAAGACATTATCCTTATCATCAAGTATCTGATTAAATTAATCAACAATAAAACAATTGTTGACGACATTGATCACTTGAGTAACCGTAGGGTAAGAACAGTTGGTGAACAATTGTACAACCAATTTGGTGTTGGTCTTTCTCGAATGGCAAGAACAATCCGCGAAAGAATGAATGTTCGCGATAACGAGGTTTTTACGCCTACCGATCTGATTAATGCCAAAACACTGTCTTCTGTAATTAATTCATTTTTTGGTACCAACCAGCTCTCACAATTCATGGATCAAACCAATCCATTGTCGGAGCTTACCCACAAACGCCGTATCTCGGCATTGGGACCAGGAGGACTTTCACGTGAACGTGCCGGATTTGAGGTGCGAGATGTGCACTATACACACTATGGCCGTTTGTGCACAATCGAAACCCCTGAGGGCCCAAATATTGGATTGATTTCCTCACTTTGTGTTTATGCTAAAATCAACAAGCTTGGTTTTATCGAGACACCATACAGGAAAGTATCTAATGGTAAAGTACAATTCAAAGCTGATCCAATTTACTTAAGTGCCGAAGAGGAAGAAGACAAAATTATTGCACAAGCCAGTACTTTGGTTGAAGATGATGGCCAATTTACCAACGAAAAAGTAAAAGTTCGTTACCAGGCGGATTATCCTATTACACCTCGCGAAGAGGTAGGCATGATCGACATTGCTCCCAATCAAATTGCCTCTATTGCGGCTTCTCTAATTCCATTTTTGGAACATGATGATGCCAACCGTGCATTGATGGGTTCGAATATGATGCGCCAGGCTGTTCCTTTGCTGAATTCTGAAGCCCCAATTGTTGGGACAGGTATTGAAGGTGGTGTTGCCAGAGACTCCAGGGTATTGCTTAATTCAGAAGGTGAAGGTGAGGTTGAATACGTGGATGCCAATAAAATTATCATTAGGTATCAGCGAGACGAGATGGAAAAACTGGTTAGTTTTGAAGATGATGTAAAAACATACAAATTAACCAAGTTTAAGAGAACGAATCAAAATACATTCATCAATCTCCGACCGATTGTTAGAAAGGGAGATAAAGTTACAAAAGGGCAGGTATTGTGCGAAGGATACGCAACCGTGAATGGAGAACTTGCACTGGGCCGCAACCTGATGGTTGCATTTATGCCCTGGAAAGGATACAACTTTGAAGATGCTATTGTAATTTCTGAAAAAATAGTTAAGAAAGATATTTTCACATCCATTCATATCGAAGAATTCTCGCTCGACGTTAGAGATACCAAGCGTGGTATTGAAGAACTGACAAACGATATTCCAAATGTGAGTGCCGAGGCTACCAAAGACCTTGATGAAGACGGTTTAATCCGCATTGGTGCTGAGGTAACTGAAGGAGATATTCTGATTGGAAAAATCACACCGAAAGGAGAAAGTGATCCTACACCAGAAGAAAAATTACTCCGGGCTATTTTTGGTGACAAAGCTGGTGATGTTAAAAACGCATCGCTTAAAGCACCTCCTTCAATGCGTGGAGTTGTTATCAGCAAAAACCTGTTTTCGAGAGCTGTAAAGGACAAGAAAATAAAAGCAAAGGAAAAGGATATTCTTGCTGCTCTTAAAGAGCAGTACGATAACTACTTTTCTGTTCTTAAAGCGAAACTTACCGACAAGCTAATTACGCTGGTTAGTAACCGGACTTCACAGGGAGTACATAACAACTATGGCGACCTTATCGTCCCAAAAAAGACGAAGTTTTCGCAAAAAATATTGCATGGCCTTGATTACACAACAGTTAATCCTGACAAATGGACAACTGACAAGGGTAAGAACGATTTGATTAAACAACTAATCAACAACTACAACATTAAGTATAAAGAACTGCTGGGCGTGTTTAAACGCAAACAGTTTGTGGCTTCCGTTGGCGATGAACTTCCCAATGGTGTTGTACAAATGGCCAAAGTTTATGTTGCTAAAAAACGCAAGCTAAAAGTTGGTGATAAAATGGCCGGTCGTCACGGAAACAAAGGTATTGTTGCACGTATTGTTCGTGAAGAAGACATGCCATTCCTTGAAGACGGAACACCTGTTGATATCGTATTAAACCCATTGGGTGTACCATCACGGATGAACCTTGGACAAATTTACGAGACTGTTTTGGGTTGGGCCGGTAAAAAACTGGGCGAAACCTATGCAACACCAATTTTTGATGGTGCAAGCGTATCACAAATCAATCAATATCTGGAAAAGGCTGAGCTACCCGAAAACGGAAGCACATACCTTTACGATGGTGAAACTGGTGAACGATTCGATCAGCCGGCAACAGTAGGTTATATTTATATCCTAAAACTGCACCACATGGTTGACGATAAAATGCACGCCAGGTCAATTGGGCCGTATTCACTTATTACCCAGCAACCACTTGGAGGTAAAGCACAGTTTGGAGGCCAACGTTTTGGCGAGATGGAAGTTTGGGCACTCGAGGCATTTGGTGCTGCCAATATCCTTCAGGAAATTCTTACTGTTAAATCTGACGATGTTACCGGACGCTCCAAAGCTTACGAAACAATCGTAAAAGGTGAAGTAATGCCTATTCCAAATGTTCCCGAATCATTTAATGTTTTGGTAAATGAACTGAGAGGCCTTGGCCTTGATCTCAGTTTTGATTAATTTTTTATTGACATCTTATAACTAACGATATATGGCTTTCAGAAAAGACAGCAAAATTCCAAGTTCTTTTAATAAAATCACAATCAGCCTTGCATCACCAGAGAAAATACTTGACCGGTCATATGGTGAGGTACTGAAACCTGAAACCATTAATTACCGCACCTATAAACCGGAGCGTGATGGTTTGTTTTGCGAGCGGATTTTTGGTCCCACGAAAGATTACGAATGTCATTGTGGAAAATACAAACGGATTAGATACAAAGGCATTGTATGCGACCGCTGTGGAGTTGAAGTTACTGAAAAGAAGGTGAGACGCGAAAGAATGGGGCACATTCAACTTGTTGTTCCCGTTGTACACATTTGGTTTTTCAGGTCACTTCCTAGTAAGGTCGGGGCATTGCTTGGGCTTCAGACAAAGAAGCTCGAAATGATTATTTATTACGAGCGTTATGCAGTGATAAATCCTGGTATTTTACTGAAAAAAGACAAGGATGACGAACAAGGTCTTGATTTTCTACAGTTTCTTACAGAAGAAGAATACTTTGACATTCTTGAAAAACTGAACGAAACACATCCCGAAAACCAGTACTTAGACGATGATGATCCAGACAAGTTCATCGCCAAGATGGGTGCCGAAGCGGTTCATGATTTACTGGCCAGGATAGACCTCGACCAGACTTCATACGATTTGCGACATAAAGCAAATACCGAAACATCGCAACAACGCAAAGCAGATGCTTTAAAACGTTTACAAGTTTTTGAAGCATTTCGTGATGCCAGAAACAGGGCAGAAAACAGACCGGAGTGGATGATTGTTAAAATCGTACCTGTAATACCACCTGAATTACGACCACTCGTTCCCCTGGACGGCGGACGTTTTGCAACATCTGACCTGAATGATTTATACCGCAGGGTAATCATCAGAAACAATCGACTAAAAAGGCTCATCGAAATCAAAGCACCTGATGTAATTATGCGTAATGAAAAACGCATGCTTCAGGAAGCGGTTGACTCCTTATTGGATAATTCCAGGAAATCAAGTGCCGTAAAGACAGATTCAAACAGGCCATTAAAATCACTTAGTGACAGCTTGAAAGGTAAGCAAGGTCGTTTCCGTCAGAACTTACTTGGTAAACGCGTTGACTATTCAGGCCGATCTGTTATTGTTGTAGGTCCTAATTTAAAACTAAATGAATGTGGCTTGCCAAAAGGAATGGCTTCCGAACTGTTTAAACCATTTATTATTAGAAAATTGCTTGAACGGGGCATTGTGAAAACAGTAAAATCGGCAAAGAAAATTGTTGAGAAAAAGGATGCTATTGTTTGGGATATCCTCGAAAGTATTTTGAAAGGCCATCCCATATTGCTTAACCGCGCACCTACACTTCACCGTCTGGGTATTCAGGCATTCCAGCCAAAACTTATCGAGGGAAAAGCCATTCAGCTTCACCCATTGGTTTGTACTGCTTTTAATGCTGACTTTGATGGTGACCAAATGGCTGTTCACGTACCACTTGGACATGCAGCAGTTCTTGAAGCACAGGTACTTATGCTTGCTTCACACAATATTCTCAACCCTGCCAACGGAGCACCTATTACGGTTCCATCGCAAGACATGGTATTGGGGCTTTACTACATCACAAAAGCACGTAAAAGCACCAAAGACCATCCGATTAAGGGAGAAGGCATGCATTTTTATTCTGCCGAAGAAGTTAACATTGCATACAACGAAAAGATTGTTGACCTGCATGCCATAATTAATGTTAAGGTTGACGTGAAAGAAGATGGGAAAATCGTTAACAAATTAATTGAAACAACTGTTGGACGAGTGATGTTCAACCAGTTTGTCCCTAAAGAATATGGTTATATAGACGAATTGCTGACTAAGCGTGCTTTGCGTGATATTATTGGTGAAATCTTAAAAGAGACTGGTACAGAAGTTACCGCAGATTTCCTTGATAATATTAAATCGCTTGGTTTCAAAATGGCTTTTAAAGGTGGATTATCCTTTAATTTGGGTAACGTACTTATTCCTGACATTAAGCCTAAACTGGTTGAAGATGCCAATAAGGAAGTTGATGAAGTGTTGAATAACTACAATATGGGATTCATCACCAACAACGAAAGGTACAACCAGATTATTGATATTTGGACACATGCTAACTCTCATCTTACAAACACAGTAATGAAAGAGTTATCGCAAAATGATCAGGGATTTAATCCTGTTTATATGATGCTTGACTCGGGTGCCCGTGGTTCTAAAGAGCAAATTCGACAGCTCTCAGGAATGAGGGGACTGATGGCAAAGCCTCAAAAATCTGGTGCAACAGGTGGAGAGATTATCGAGAACCCCATTTTATCTAACTTTAAAGAAGGTCTTTCGGTTCTTGAATATTTTATTTCGACTCACGGTGCACGTAAAGGTTTGGCCGATACTGCCCTTAAAACTGCTGATGCGGGTTATCTTACAAGAAGACTTGTTGATGTTGCTCAAGATGTTGTGATTAATATTGAAGACTGCGGAACCCTGCGTGGTTTAACAACCGGGGCCTTGAAAAAAGGAGAAGATGTTGTTGAGACATTATACGACAGAATTCTGGGACGGGTTAGCCTTCATGATGTTTACAATCCGCTTACAGAAGATTTGATTATTGAAGCAGGAAATGAGATAACAGAAATTCACGCAAAAATTATTGAAGAATCACCAATTGAATCTGTTGAAATCAGATCGGTATTAACCTGCGAATCAAAACGTGGTGTTTGTGCCAAATGTTACGGACGTAACCTGGCATCAGGCCGCATGGTTCAAAAAGGTGAAGCTGTTGGCGTTATTGCTGCTCAATCAATTGGGGAACCTGGAACACAGCTGACCCTGCGTACTTTCCACCAGGGGGGTACCGCTTCAAATATTGCTGCTACTTCTAAAATTGAAGCGGCATTCGATGGTGTCATTAAAATGGAAGAGCTGCGTACTGTCGATTTTAAAAATGAAGAAGGCAAGACCTATGAAGTTGTTGTTGGCCGTTCGGCAGAAATGCGGGTTCTTGACAAAAAAACCGGAGTTGTGCTCTCATCAGCAAATATTCCTTATGCTTCTAACCTTTACTTTAAGGATGGGGAGAAAGTGAAAAAAGGAGAAATTATTGCTGAGTGGGATCCATATAACGCTGTAATACTTTCCGATGTTAAAGGAAGCATTGCTTTCGAGAATATTATTGAAGGTGAAACTTTCAGGATGGAATCGGATGAACAAACCGGATACGAAGAAATGGTGATTAGCGAGAACCGTCAGAAAACAAAAAACCCGATAATTAAAATATTATCGAAAGACGGAACGCTTTTGCGTAGTTATGACTTGCCGACCGGAGCCCATATTTTGGTAAAAGAAGGCCAAAATATAAAGGCTGGTAATTTCCTTGTAAAAATCCCCAGGGCTTTTGGAAAATCAGGTGACATTACCGGTGGTTTGCCACGTGTTACAGAATTGTTTGAAGCAAGAAACCCATCAGATCCAGCTGTTGTTTCAGAAATTGACGGTGTAGTTAGCTTTGGAATAAAACTGAAACGTGGAAACCGTGAAGTAATTATTACCTCAAAAACAGGTGAAGAAAAGAAATACCTGATTTCTACCAAAAAACAAATCCTTGCACAGGAAGGTGATTTTGTGAAAGCAGGAACTTCCCTTTCTGATGGGGTAATGACACCTTCAGACATTCTTGCCATTAAGGGACCGATGAAAGTACAGGAATACATTGTTAATGAAGTTCAAGAGGTTTATCGTTTACAGGGTGTTAAAATCAACGACAAACACTTTGAAACTATTGTTCGACAGATGATGCGTAAAGTACAGATAGCCGATTCGGGCGATACACGTTTTCTTGAAAATGAACTGGTAAGTAAAATTGTTTTCCAGGAAGTAAACGATGAAATATTTGGGATGAAAGTTGTTGTTGAAACAGGTGATTCTGAAAATTTATCTGCCGGACAAATTATAAGCACACGGAAACTTCGCGATGAAAACTCTTCATTAAAACGAAGAGACAAAACGCTTGCTGAAGCCAGAGATGCCCAACCTGCAACTGCAAGACAGGTGCTTCAGGGAATAACAAAAGCTTCTTTACAAACCAACAGCTTCATTTCAGCAGCATCGTTCCAGGAAACGACTAAAGTTCTTACACTGGCTTCTATTGCTGCAAAATCTGACAGCTTACTTGGCTTGAAAGAGAATGTTATTGTCGGTCATAAGATTCCTGCTGGTACAGGCCTTCGCGAATACGAAGACCTTATTGTTGGTTCAAAAGAAGAGTATGATGCCATCATGGAATCGACTAGCAATGTTGATAGCAATACAGAAGAAGAGGAGCTAATTGAACAATAGATAAGCAAATGGAAGATAAAAAGAAAAATCAGATTAACATTGAGCTGAGTGAAGAAGTTGCTGAAGGAACTTATTCAAACCTGGCAATTATTACACATTCGCATGCCGAGTTTATTATCGATTTTGTAAAATTGATGCCCGGTGCTCCGAAAGCAAAAGTAAAGTCGCGCATTATATTAACACCCGAACACGCGAAACGGCTTTACAAAGCTTTGCACGAGAACATCAGAAAATTTGAAGCGCTGCATGGCCCTATTAAAGAAACAAAGACGGACAACAACATTCCCCCGTTTTCGTTTGGGGCGCCAACAGCGCAAGCTTAATATAAAACCCCCTTGCAAAATGCAAGGGGGTTTTTTTTGTACTTTATTTCGGTTTCAAATTACTTTTCAGCCCCGCCTCCCGTACCATCACCTAATTCGGGTTCATCAACCGGCCCTGATTTAGGCATTTTCTTTTTAGAAACAGGCAGTTTCTTTTTGGGCTTTTCCGCTGGTTTTGATTCCGGAAGTAACTCTTCGTCTTCTTTCTTCACATGCAAGTCAATTTGTGGGAATGGTATTTGGATATCATTTTCCGCAAAGGTGTTATAAACACCTATGGCAATATCACTTTTTGTTCCAATCCCCTTCTCGAAATGTACCCAGAAAAGCAAACGAAAATTTAAGGAGCTATCGCCAAAACCTTCAAACAATGCACGGGGTTCCGGATCTTTTAATACATCTTCATGATCGAGTGCTACTTTCTTCATCAGTTCCAGAACAACATTGGGATTGGTACCATAAGCTGTTCCCACCTTCACCTCAACGCGTCGTTGATTATCTGAAAGTGTCCAATTGATAAGCTGGTTCGAAATCAAATTCCCATTTGGGACAACAACCTCAGCACCATCGAAAGTCCGTACATTGCTTGCACGAACGCCTACTTTGTTTACAATACCCATTAAATTCTCCACCTCTATCGTATCGCCAACGTTTATTGGTCGTTCATAAACCAATATCAATCCTGAAATAAAATTACTGACAATATTTTGCAAACCAAAACCAATACCAACACCAAGCTCACCGGCAATCAGGCCAAACTTTCCAAGGTCGATACCCGCTGCACCAAGTGCCATAGATAGTCCAAGGACGATAATAAAATAGCGAACAGTAACAGAAATTGCAGCAGGAACTCCCTTTGGCAACTTTGTTCGTACCAAAAACTCGTCCTCGACAATTACTTTGAAAAAGTTTGACAGGCCAAAACTTATAGCAAGAATCAAGATTAAACTGAATATTCCTCCAATTGAAATACTGAGCGTTCCTATTTCCCAATCGTGGGCCAAAAAGTCCGCCACCCAATCCATCACCGGGCGGTAAACTTCCATATTTTGAAGTATGAATTTTAACAAGAAAATAATGGCCAGTGTATTAATCACTTGCATCGACCTTTTTTTCAAACTACTCCAACGCTTCTCCATTACTTTCGACTTGGTATGCCTGCCGATCTCGATACTGGCATGCACCATTGCACGCAAAATTGCATGTGCACCAAATATTATTACGACAATAGCCGCTATTTTCACTCCTATTTTCAGTGTTAAAACTGCCAGATTCATATAGCCAAGTCCATTCGCTATTAATGCAATAGTAAACAGTGCAAACAGTGGAATCGATAGTACCCATACTTCTTTCACAAAAGGGGCAGCACCTTCTGGAACACGTTTGAACCCCTGTAAACCATATTTATAAGTAAGAAATAAAGCGAGTAATGCTTCCACGGTAATAAAAAGTCGCGCCCAATTCCCAAAGTACCACACCACAATTTCAGATAGATTGAAAATGTAAAGTATCAATACCATCAAAACAATTAACCTTCCCTTTTCACCAATCATTCCCGGTAAAAACACCAGTGCGCATATCAGCAGCAAAGTTCCCAAAAAGCCAGTCAGTATAAGCGGTATTGTAGGGTAAAACAATATAAAAAGTGTAAAAACAAGCGAAATAATTGTGGCGTATGGATGATCGGAAAACACCCTTCTTACAACTACAAAATAAGGATCTTCCTCGTTTAAACCTAATTTTGCAAATCGCCTTTTAATTAGGAAGAACAACAACACAATAAGTGCAGCAAAAAGTAAAACATTCAGGTAATTTATCTCTTTCGAAAAGTTAGTAACAGTTTTTGCGTTTTCGTGCCATGCTCTTTTTAACCTGGGAAAAACAGGGATTAACTCATTTTTATTAAAAGGTGTTTGCCACAGTAGAGGTTTATCCGCCACAAAAAGATTATCGCGCTGGTGATGTTGCAATTGAGAGACTTCCTCCAGAATATCATCAGTTATTGAAACTGTTTCAGTGATGTTGTCTTCCCGGATTAACATATCTCTTCTTTGTTTGAGGAACTCCAACTCCAGGTCTTTAATTTTATTGATTATTTCAATGATTCTATCGGTTAACTGGGCTGGATCATCGGCAAACTTTTCACTTTCATAAGTAAGCTCCCAGACGCTTTTGTCAAAGTTCAATTCAATCAGGTTACCTTGAATCCTTTCAACCTCTCCGCTGATCATTTCCATCCAATTTAACAACTTCATTTTGTGTCCGCTCCAGGCACGGAAAGTATTTTCCAGAAAGTATTTTGATAAATTATGTGTATTATACGTTTTAAACTCCTTTGCTTCATTCTCAATGAAAACCTTTTGTTTTTTTATAAGAGAATCCAATAGGATAAACTCAGAATTGGGTTCCAATTGAGCATTCATTTTAAGCAATCTTTTTCTTGTCCGCTCAATTTCAAAACTAATTTCAACCACATGAATCAATTTCGGACTTTTTTTCACAACTGTTGAGTCAGCTGAAGATGTACTCTGCCCAAATTGAAGGTTAGAAAAACCTAACAATAGCAACAGTAGAACTAAATATCTTGCTTTCATAAACATATCTATTAAATAGAAAACTTCATTTTTTGAAGAAAAGTCTGCATTGTTTTATACACCTCATTCCTTACTTCTTTCTTAGACAAAACAAGGTCGTGCATACCTTCCTGAATGACAACTACCTCAATATTTTTCCCAAGTTCTTTTGCATAGCGGGCAATATCTTCGACATCAAGAACCGCATCGGCAGTGTGCATATCTTTTCTGTAACTTCCCGGTGTAACACTTTTTGAGGAATGCATCAACAAAATTGGAATTTGAACATCAATCCCTTTTTGCAACTCTTTCTGTGCCATGTAAATGGCATTAATCCAACCCAAATTAAGCGGGAACCCTGCGATGGGTTTGTATTTAATATCGAAGTCCCACTCTCCCGAAAAATCTTTGTGTAGGCTTTCGGCATATCCTCTTTTTAATCCAGCCGGAGAAGAAAGCTTAGGAAAGGATCTTCCCATTCTTGCAATGATTGGGAGCGCCATTTTTTTAAGTATCGCCGGCATATTAAAATCAAGAAACGGACTGTTCAAAATAAGCGCATCAATGGTTTTTTTGCTGCTGCGATGTTTGGCATAAAGTGAGCCAATTAACCCACCAGTTGAATGCCCCATCAATACCAGTTTTTTGTTTCCCTGCTTATTCCTGATAATATCAACTGCCATATCCAATTCCTCAAAATACTCAAGATAGTTTTTAAAATTATTGGGTTTTTGATGTGGTAAAATAGAGCGGCCATATTTTCTTAAATCGATAGCGTAAAAATTAAATCCCAATTTGTTCGCCCACGCTGCCAATTCGTATTGAAAAAAATAATCGACAAAACCATGTATGTACAGCATTGCTTTCGCTGCATCTTTTTCAGTTTTTTTTTCTAGCAAAGTAGCTTCTACCCTACCCTCATAGTCATCTTTACATATAAGTTTCGAAATTGCGAACTGCTTTTCTTTTTCCCGATTCATTGACTGGATGTTTGAGACAAATGTAGAGAATTTCTTGAAATCTAACAGTTGTATTTCGATTATGGCTAATTCATACTAAGTTTCGATGATTACTACAAATAAAAAGCCGCTTCAAAAGAAACGGCTTTCAATAAATGGTTATCAAAAAAACTATTTTGTCTTATCCGGATAATCAGGAATTGCAGGAGGCGATTTGAAATCTTTGAGTTGTTCAAGAATCACTTCAATGGCTTTGTTCAATTGTTCATCGTCGCCGGCATATTCTTTGGCCGGGTCGTTATCGACAACAATATCGGGCTCCACACCGTGACCTTCAATTACCCATTCACCCTTTTCGTTGAAAGGGGCAAACTCAGGTCGGCGCAAATCACCACCATCAACAAAGGGCAGTGAGCCACGGATTCCAACAACGCCTCCCCATGAGCGCATACCGATGATTGTTCCCATCTTCATTTTTTTGAATTGGTAA